>Ga0310786_10000962_pt1 | contig 45950 bp, 39 predicted proteins | sample AusTroGonzalo_MG_FD_203881 | JGI IMG/M metagenome (GOLD analysis project Ga0310786, IMG submission 203881) | Bovine rumen microbial communities from tropical cattle in Woodstock, Queensland, Australia - Gonzalo_03 (v2) (version 2) | ecosystem: Host-associated > Mammals > Digestive system >...
ATCCAGAAAACTATCGCCCCGTCGTGTTTAAGGACATGTCCAACGGCGATATGTTCCTTACGAAATCTACCGCAAAGACAAATGACACCGTAGAGTTCGAAGGCGAAACTTACCCAGTGGTAAAAGTAGAAATCTCAAGCACCTCTCACCCGTTCTATACTGGTAAGAGCAAGCTCGTTGACACCGCAGGTCGTGTCGATAAGTTCATGAGCCGCTACGGTAAGGCTGCGAAGAAGTAAGAGCATACGAAAGCTTGCTTTCAGTCTGCCGAACGTAAGCAGGCTCGACTGAAAGTCAAGGCTGCGAAGAAATAAGAGATACTCTTAAAGGATTTAGAAAAGGTGCGTTCTTGGTAGTTGCATATGCCAAAGCGCACCTTTTCACATTTATCGAAGTGAAAAAAAGTGAAAACTTGCATCTTTTCACTTCTTTTTTGTATCTTTGTACCCAACTACACAGTTTTATATAATACAAAGATTAAAATGAAAACCATTTATGAATTCGCTGTCAAGGACAGAAAAGGTAAGGACGTATCTCTGAAAGAGTACGCCAACGAGGTGTTGCTGATTGTCAATACGGCAACCAAGTGTGGATTCACCCCGCAGTACGACGAGCTGGAGGCACTCTACAAAAAGTACCATGCTCAGGGCTTCGAGATCCTTGACTTCCCCTGTAATCAGTTCGGGCAGCAGGCTCCCGGCACCGACGAGAGTATTCATGAGTTCTGCAAGCTCAATTTCGGAACAGAGTTTCCACGCTTCAAGAAGATTAAGGTAAACGGTGAAGATGCCGATCCTCTTTACAAGTTCCTTCAGGAGCAGAAAGGTTTCGCTGGATGGGATATGAACCACAAGATTGCCCCTATTCTCGACGAGATGCTCTCCAAAGAGGATCCCGACTACAAGCAGAAACCCTCCATCAAGTGGAACTTCACCAAATTCCTCATCAACAAGAAGGGACAGGTGGTAGCCCGTTTCGAACCCACAGAGAGTATTGAGAACATTGCTAAGCAGATTGAGGAATTGCTGAAATAGTAAGCGGATATTTCTTCAAACTCACAGAAAAAATAAAAGGCTCGTTTCACAACGAGCCTTTTACTTACTTAAAAAACTAAATTAATCAACCATAAACCTTAACCATTAAAATCTTTTTCTGCTGCAAATATACAACACATTTCTCAAATAGCTGTTTACTTTTAATTAATTTATGTTTAAAATGCGTGATTTCACGTTTTTTAGACATAAAATCGCGATTTTTAAACAGAAATCGACCTCAATTGGCGAATTTTATCGTCAAAAACTTGTTAGTTCGAAAAATAAAACATATATTTGCACGGAATTTAAACATAATCAAGATGAACCTATACGTACTCATAAGCCTTGCCATCGTGGTGGTTGCCATCATTTTAGCCTTTGTCGGCAGGCTCATCTATATGCGAAGCAAGCGCCTCAGGGAGAAACTTCGCATGGGTTATGTGTTCACCAATATCACCCACGAATTGCTCACTCCCCTCACCGTCCTTTCTGCTTCCGTTGACAAAATGCGCGAAGAAGTGCCTCAGTTGTCGCACGACTATGACCTCATGCAGATCAACATCCAACGTATGGTGAGAATGCTCCAGCAGATCCTGGAGACCAGTAAGTCGCAGGCTGGAGAGCTGAAACTGCTTTGTGCCCAGGGCGATGTGATGCGCTATATCCGTGAGACCGCCCAATATCTGGAGCCTCTCATTGCAAAGAAAAAGATGAAATACACCATCGAGTGTCACCCTGAGAGCATGATGGGTTGGATTGACACCGACAAACTCGACAAAATCATCTATAATCTGGTATCCAATGCAGCCAAATACTGCAGAGAGAATGGCGAGGTGAACGTACGCGTGACGACCAACGACAAATATGACCACATCCGCATCGTGGTGAGCGACACGGGGTTTGGAATCCCTAAGAACAGGATGAAAAACCTCTACCGTCCCTTCCAAGATGGCGACTACCGACAGAATAAGAACATCGGTACAGGTCTGGGACTTGCGCTCACCCACGACCTTGTTTACCTGCATAAAGGCACTATCAAGTGCGAGAGCGAGGTTAACAAAGGCACTACCTTCACCATCGAACTGCCTATCAACAAAGAAGCATACGCATCTGATCAGATCTACGAAGACGGTCAGATCACCTTTACCAGTTCTAAGAATCCACTTATCGAACAAAAAGAGCCGCAAACGGAGATCAATGCCGTCCTCAACCTGAACGAACTGCCACAGGATCACGACACAAACCTGTTGATTGTAGAGGACAACCCTGAGCTGCTCATGCTGATGCACCAGCTCATGAGTACCTATTATAATATATATATAGCACAAAACGGCATCGAGGCTTTCGAGATAATCCGCCAAAAACAAATCGACCTCATTATCTCAGATATCATGATGCCAGAGATGGACGGCTACGAGCTTACCAAATTGCTGAAAGACAATCCCAACTACGCCCACCTGCCCATTATCCTGCTGACAGCCAAACGCGAGATGGATGATGAACAGAAGGCTCTGCTCTTGGGAGCCGACGACTACCTCACCAAACCTTTCAAGCTGAAAGAGCTCAAGATCCGGGTCGATAACATTATCCAGAACCGCAAGCGCGTCAAGGTAGAGAACAAACAGCAGGAAGAGCCGCAGGAAGAAGCGCCGCGTGAGCTTACCCCCGATGAACGCTTTATGCAACGTGCCCGTCAAAACGTACTCAACCATCTGGAAGACGACGACTATGACCGTGAAGCCTTGGCCTCCGACATGGGCGCCAGTGCCTCCACCTTATATAATAAGCTGCGTGCCATCGCCAATGTCAATGTCACCACCTTCATTCGTGGCATCCGGATGGACGAGGCCAGACGTATCGCCACCGAGAACCCCGACATCCGCATCAGCGACCTCGCCTATCGCGTGGGATTCCGTGATCCACGTTACTTCTCAACCACTTTCAAAAAGCATTTTGGCATGCAACCGACGGAGTTTCTTGACAGTCTGAAACAAAAAAGTTGAAAATAAATACGAAATGACGCGGTCAATTCATATTTATTGTGTACCTTTGCACGCGGATATTACCAATCCTAAACTTTATAATTTATGGCTAAACAGAAAAAATTCATCCTCCAAGAGAGTGAGATCCCTACACAGTGGTACAACATTCAGGCCGACATGCCCAACAAACCCATGCCGCCCATCCATCCTGCTACCAAGCAGCCGTTAGGTGTTGATGACCTGGCACACATCTTCCCACGCGAGTGCTGTGTTCAGGAACTGGACACCGAGCATCGTTGGATCGACATCCCAGAGGATGTGCTCGAGAAGTACAAGTATTACCGTTCTACACCGTTGGTACGTGCCTATGCCCTCGAAGAGGCCCTCGGCACCCCTGCCCACATCTATTTCAAGAACGAGAGTACGAACCCCTTAGGTTCACATAAAATCAACTCTGCCCTGCCCCAGTGCTATTATGCCAAGCAGGAAGGTACAACCAATGTCACCACCGAGACGGGTGCAGGTCAGTGGGGCGCTGCCCTCTCCTATGCTGCCAAGATCTATGGTCTTGACTGCGCTGTCTATCAGGTGAAGATCACCATGCAGCAGAAGCCCTATCGTTCCAGCATCATGCGTACCTTCGGAGCCGTTGTCACAGGCTCTCCCTCGATGTCAACCCGTGCCGGTAAGGACATCCTAACGAAGGATCCCACCCACTCAGGTTCTCTGGGTACAGCTATCTCTGAGGCTGTAGAGCTCGCCACCACCACGCCGAACTGTAAATACACGCTCGGCTCCGTGCTGAATCACGTAGGTCTCCACCAGACCATCATCGGCTTGGAGGCAGAGAAGCAGATGCAGATGGCAGGCGAATATCCCGACATCGTGATCGGCTGCTTCGGCGGTGGTTCCAACTTCGGTGGTATTTCCTTCCCCTTCATGCGTCACAACCTGAGCGGTGAGCGTCACACGGAGTTCATTGCTGCCGAGCCCGACAGCTGTCCGAAGCTTACCCGCGGCCAGTTCCGCTACGACTTTGGCGACGAGGCAGGCTACACCCCGCTACTCCCAATGTACACGCTGGGCCATAACTTCAAGCCCTCCAACATCCACGCTGGCGGTCTGCGCTATCATGGCGCCGGCATGATTATCTCCCAGCTTATTAAGGACGGTTTGATGCACGGTGTGGACATTCCACAGCTCGAAACCTTCGAGGCTGGTATGCTCTTCGCCCGCACGGAGGGTATCATCCCTGCGCCTGAGAGCACCCACGCCATCGCCGCTACCATCCGCGAGGCCAAGAAGTGCAAGGAGACTGGCGAGGCCAAGGTGATCCTCTTCAACCTCTCTGGTCACGGACTCATCGACATGCCGTCTTACGAGGCTTACATCAAGGGCGACCTGCAGAACTATACCGTCACCGACGAGATGATCGCAGAGAACCTTGCTGAACTCGATAAACAGCAATAATCAAGCAATAATCACTACAAAGCCCCGCTAATCGGCGGGGCTTTATGTTACGTTTTAATTTAACCCTACTGGCTTCATCTTACAATACCGAGCATACCATTGTTTCTTCTCTGGTGTTTCGATAGGATCAAATTCGGAGATGATACAACCACTAAACAAATCATCTGCTAATGCAAGAATGATATTGTTCAGTTCTAACGTATCTTCGAATGTAGTTCCTTCAGGGCAAAACAGATGCTCCCGTTTAATGGCTTCATAACCATAAATAGCCCCCATAATATTACCAGTTATAGACCCAGTTGAATCACTATCGCCATCATGATTAACGGCAGCGATAATGGCATCTCGCATATTATCAATGTGGCGGACTACACAATAAAGGGAAATAGCCCATGCTTCTTCTGCGACCCACCCTTCTCCAATTTGTCTGATAGCATCAGAATCAAGAATATTTGATTGAGACAACTCAATTGCCCTCAAAGTGAGTTTCTTCAGATATTCTTTATCACTTATATATTCATTGTCATACAACTGCATCATAATATCAAGTCCATCATTTACAATCTCAATAATGGTCTCCTTCACTTCACTTGGAGTCAATGGAACAATCCGAGATATGAGCAATGTCATGAGCGCAGCTGGAAGATAGCCCAATGGATGAAGGTGAGTAACCCTTGCAATATGTGCTCCAGCCTCTGCCAGAGACAAAGAATTTTCATACAGCTTTGGCATACTAGCAGCCAATAGCCCCATTGGTGCCACACGCATGATACCACCACACCCTTTACTGTTGTTATTTGGTTTTTCACGATGCAACAAGGCCTCACAAGCATTTAGACATGTGGTACCTGGAGCACGCCTGTATGCCAATTCTGGAAGGTCACGCAACCAGGTATAGTGGAAATCAATATCACCAAGCATAGATTCCTTCTTCCCAGTTTGAGTATAGTACCAATCTAAATAAGCACCATCTACATAATCCTTTGGATCTCCACCAATACCACGCATACAGCCTCTTGTTATTCCCATAAGCATTCCATTTGCGGTAAAGAGTGTCATTTGAGTATCATCACTCACTAGTGCTTTGCCGTTATTATCAAGTTCAAACTGCGTGATACCACTTTCACCATATTTTAACAATATCGCATTTCGGCTCATAAACTCTACAGGATAGCCGAGAGCATCTCCAGCCGCACCCGCTATCAAGCTACCACGAATACAGTCTCTTACTCTTTCTTTGCGTTTTCTTTCTATCTCCTCCATATCTTCGACATATTTCTTAATAAACAAAATTATTCTGCAAATATAGCAATAAAAAAATAAAGGGACCTATAGAACCGTTAATTTTATCAAAATTCTATCGTATTTGCAAAAAAAACAAGTTCTTTACTACTTTTTTTCCTATTTTTGTAGCAATTATACAAAAACAGTATGATAAAAGACATGATTGCGCAAAGACAGCTATCAAGAACAAAAAGTGATGGTCCTTGTGCACATGAATGATGAATAAACGCGAAATTTAGAATTATGGCAATATATGATCTTACCAAACAGCAGGTGGTGGACTACTTGGCAGATTATGAAGAAAAGCTGCCGAATATAGGAGTTGTATTCTACCAACCCAGCTATGACTTCAACCCGACAAATCATCAAAGAGAAATCTCATGGAACAGGAGCAGTACGAATTCAAATATTTTGCCTTCATTAGCTACAACTCAAAGGACACAGAGTGGGGAAAGCGTCTGCAGCGGAAATTGGAGCATTATAGAATGCCGGCAACATTGTGTAGTGAACATGGGTGGAAACGAACGCCTATAAAACCCGTATTCTTTGCACCGACAGACATACAGCCTGGCGGATTGACAGAAGAACTTCAAGAACGACTGCGGGCATCGAGGAATCTAATTGTCATCTGCTCACCCCATTCTGCACGTTCAGAATGGGTAGGCAAGGAGATAGAATTCTTTCATCAATTAGGCCGTACCAAACAAATACACTTTTTTATTGTAGATGGTCAGCCTCATAGCGGCCATCCTGACACGGAATGTTTCAATCCAATCGTCGATACACTCGGTTTGCCTGAGATTCTTGGAGCCAACATCCATGAGAAGATATACCGTTGGCCATGGATGAACAAGGAACGAGCCTACGTACAGCTTATTTCCAAGTTGCTCGGTGTTGAGTTCGATGCTATCTGGCAACGACATAAACGTTTGTTGATTCAGAAAATAGTAGCATGGGCCATAGGTTTGATAGTTGTTTTGGTAGCACTGTTTGGAGTATGGCACACCAGCAAGTCTGTGGATGTAGAGGTGAAACTCAACGAAGTATCAGTACATAACCCAAACCTGCCAGTATTAAAAGATGCTGTTGTTACTATGACTCTCGAAAACGAAACGAAGACAGACACTATTAGTTCATTTGATGCAACCACCATCTTCGCCAATATCCCACATCGTTTTATAGGTGAGAAAGTGCGAGTTCAAGTGGCTTGTCAAGAGGCCTATATTTCTGTTGATACAACTATTTTGTTGAACAAAGAGGTTGTTCTTAACATTCATCGGAATCCTGAATACTATGGAAAGATCCTGTTCCGATTATGGAATCCTGATGTTGAGCAAACAGCCCCTCATACCAAAATTACTATTGATGGACATCAGGTTGAATCGGATGCAGACGGATATGTCATGTTTACTGTTCCTTTAAAAGAGCAGAAACTGTGTTATCTTGTTACGTCAACTCAAATTTCATTATTGGACAGTATAGTTTATGTGCCTTGCGGGTCTGACGACTGTATCATTTATAAATAAAATTATGGATACGAAATAGATAAATAGACTATTATGAAGAAACAGATTTTGCTCTATATATTCCTATTATTTCCAATAGCACTTCTTGCTCAAACACAGCAGGGTTATGTAAAGACCAAAGGTCGTATGATTAATGGTAAGCATGTGGCAGGGAAGGGACTTCCTGGTGCTAGCGTTTCCATTCAAGGAGGCAATAGCGTAACTGTAAAGAATTCCAACGGTTCCTTCTTATTTGTAGTACCTGCAAAAAATTATATAGTGCAGTCGGTACATAAAAAGGGGTATGAGTTAGTGGATGCTGATGTTACAAAAAAATTATACCATCATTCTTCCAACCCATTATACTTGGTGATGGAAACACCTGATCAGCAAATGGAGGATCAATTGGAAGCTGAAGAGAAAATCAGCAGGACATTACGCGAACAACTCAAAAAAGCCCGCCAAGAAATCCAACGATTAAAAGATGAAAATATTATCTCTGAGGAGGAGTTCCGCCAACAGATTACCAAACTGATGGAGGAGCAAAGAAACAACAAAGAAATGATTGCTGAAATGGCGAAAGAGTATGCTAAAATGGACTATGACCAGATGGATGACCTCAATCGCCGCATCAGCAATGCCATTCTAAATGGAAGGCTGACAGAAGCAGATTCATTACTTCGTTCTAAGGGTGACATCAATAGTCGTATAGCGAAAAACAAACAAAAACAAGAAGCAGAGGCTCGTGAAGCAGAAGAACTGGCAACACGTCAACAGAATCTGGAACAAAGCCAAACTGGCACTCAAAAGGAGAAAGAGGACATTGCTGCCGACTGCTATAAGTTCTTCAATCGTTTCAAGTTAGACAATCAACACGATTCGGCGGCCTATTACATACAGTTGCGGGCAGAGTTAGATACTACCGATGCAGAATGGCAGCATACGGCTGCATATTACCTTCAGAACCAGAAACAGTTCCAAAAAGCAGATTCTTATTATCTTAGGACATTGACACTACTCAGAAACACAGAACCGACAGATTCTATTATCTATAACCATAACTTAGCATTGGCATTAATCAACTATGCAAACCTACAATTTTCATATCAGCATTTTCAAGTGGCAGAGTCATTATATAACGAAGCTCTTGAAAGGATTAGACACCTCTCACAATTAGACTCGCTGACTTATGATTTATTTGTGGTTGGAGCCCAAAATAATCTTGCTTCACTTTATGCCCATACCGGTCGTCCTCAAAAGAGTGAAGCACTGTACAAGGAAGTGTTGGAAACCAGCAGACGGTTGGCCATTACCGATTCACTAACCTACAAACCGTATATTGCCTTCATATTGAATAATTTAGGTACTATATACATCGACACCTCACGCTTCGAGGAAGGAAGAAGCGTATTAATGGAAGCTCTTGAGATATATGAACTCTTTGAAGTACCTGAGTCAGAACAAGAGCGACTTGACCGAGGAAAGGCAGATACATTGCACAATTTGGCCATTATTAGCGACTATATGAAAGAGTATTGGGGTAGCGAGACGTTTTTTAAGGAAGCACTGAAGATTCGCCAACAGCTTGCGGAAAAGAATCCTCAAGCATACGAATCGGATGTAGCACAAACCATGAACTATCTAGCTATTTTGTATCATAATTCAGGTGATGATGATGAGAGTGAGTTGATGTATGTGGGAGCATTGAAAATCCGAAGACGTTTGTGGCGTGACGCCTCTAATGTATATTTGCAAAGTTATGCTGAAACACTACTCAACCTGTATCGCTTTTACAATGATAGATTACGGTTTAATGCATGCGATTCATTGTATCATGAGGCGTTAGATGTTTATAGATATATGACGAAACAGGATTCACAAAGCTATAATATTCATATTGCTTCAGTTCTGGAATCCCAATCTTTTTTTGCCAATCTCTTTGCAAAGTACACTGATGCGGAACGGGTGGCTCGCGAAGTGTTAGCTATTAGTCCTTCACAGCATTGGATAACTTCCAACCTCGCTGCTTCCCTTCTTTTCCAAGGTAAATACTCCGAAGCCGAAGCCATTTATCGGCAATACAAAGAAGAACAAAAGAACAGATACCTTCGTGACCTCCAATTGTTTAGCGATGCTGATGCCATTCCAAAGAACCGTTTGGAGGATGTAGAACGAATAATAAAAATGTTGAACGAATAATAGCACAAGATATGTATAGATTTGTTTACCACAGATATTCCTCAACGTATCCATGGAAGGTGGGCTCTTGCGTCCAGCCGTAGGCTTTGAGGGTCTTGCGGACGTAGCGTTCTGCCTTTTCATTATACTGCTGTGCCTCGCGCAGATACTTTTGCGCAGTATCTGCCTGCGTAAAAAAATGGACGTCCCTGTGATTGAAAGTCCAAATAGAGAGAATAAAATAACTATAGCTCTTTTCATAAATCTAAATCAGTATTATTCCATATATTAATTGAACCTGACAATCGTTTTCACTCATGTCAGGCTCAAAAATTATAATGGTAATACTATTTAAATTTAAGATTATATATCAGACATCTTTTTTAAGTTAATACGCTTCTTCCAATTACCTGCCCATTCCGAGCGAGTCGCAGCAGATGAAAGGTTTATCTGAACATAATTCGTTGTAATTTTACTTATGTCTTCATTCATAATCAAATCACATTCGTATTCCTCTCCAGATTTGACATCCCATATTGCGCCTTCGTCCGTCGGGAAGGTTTTTTCTTTATCATTTTGCGTTGCAGTAAACCACAATTTTACATTATTCATTGGTAATATATAGTTATAAAGATATCCATCTACTGGTTTCAATGACGCAATTATATAATTATAATCACTATCATAGTCCTCTATTATACTATAATCTCCATTACTATTAAAACTTATAGCAGCAGAAGACTTATTTGACCATAAGGTATATGCAGATATATTGCTAAAAGATGAAGTATTCTCTATAAACACATATACTAATGTACCTACAGGCTTCAGATTTATAACTGTACTATTAGACTGACTTCCCTGAACTGTGAGTTTTCCTTTTCCGACTCCAAGTATTCTAGCATTATATCCTATCATCTGCTGATCCGTAATTACCATCTCAGACAATTTATTTTCGCCTGAGAGTTTCCACCATTCTGTAGTAACAGTAGTTCCTGACATTTCAACAACATCTGATATACCTATAACCGTGTATTCTCCTGGTGACAAAAAGGAAGAAGTCTTCAGTTGAACATTATAATTAGTAAAGAAATCGGTTGCTTGGAAAACCAACTCACCTTTGGAATTATAAACAAGAGCTCTAAGACGAAGTTTCTGACCCGCCTCCATTGCTTCTAACTCTCCAGCTTTGTATTGAACAAATGAACTAATAACTTCTGAAGCATTAACACTTATAGTTGATGGAGCCCCAATTGTTATATCATCATTGCTGCATGATGTCAGCAACATAGAAAAAAGTACTATTGCACTAAACACATATTTCTTCATAATTATTACACTTTAAAATTTAAATATATTAAACAGATAACCAATTGATACGGATACCGTACTTACTTTACAAGGGAAGTTTCCTGCCAAATTAGAAAACCCAAGATTATAACGAGCACTAGCATAGAAACCACTCTTTGTCTGATATGAGACACCAACAGTTCCTTTAACATCTCCACCTTTTAATTCTCCGGTGGCAATTGTCGTTGAAGTTCCGGACAAGACATCTGGCGACTTAGACAAAATATAGCAGAACGTAGGGCCCAACTCGATATTCAGCCCCTGAGTAATATACCACTTGAACAACAGAGGCACTTCGAGATAGCCCAGCTTGATATTATCACTCAGGTCGGTCTTGATATTATGCTGCGAATAGAGTACTTCAAGTTGCAGTCCAATAGGACCTGTACCTGCATCAGCACCCTGTCGCTGTCCGAAATGTGCATTCACAGCCAGACCACCTTGGAAACCGATACCAGAACGGGAGCCCAGATCTACTGGCTCGTAATTACTCATCATGGCATAATTACCGCCCGCAGTAATTCCTAAAGAGACAACACTCTTTCGAGTATCAACAACATCATTGTCAGCACGTTCTTCCTGAGCGTTAACTGACACCACCAGCATTGTAGTGGCTACAAGCATTAATAGTTTTTTCATAACAACATATATTTAAATGAATAAAAAAATTTAATTCTGTGGCATCACATGTATGTTTGCTTCATCGCTGCTCGTGCCGTCGCTTAGTGTGGCGCGAACTTTAGCATATCTTTCTTTCTTCACATTAGTAACGGCAGCAAACGGGAAACTTGTTGTACTACGTCCCTTTACATTACTGCTTCGGCTGCCAACCTTCTTACCGTCAACATAGAGCGACACCGTAGCCTTTCCTGTCTGGTCGCCACTATTGCTAACATTCACAGTAACATTAAACGTATTAAACGGATCAGCCCGTTTACCCTTTGCCTTTGGCGCAGAAATAGTGAATGAGGCAATACGCACCTTTGTCGATGCCCTACTGCTGGAAGTAGCTACGGCACCAGCAGGTTTCTCCGGCGCAATTTTCACCGTCTCACCCACGGCTACGGGTTTTGACACCTTGTAGTTGACGCTTCCATTACCTTTCCATAACAGCAGATTCTCACTCCAAAGTTCCATGGTATAGTTTAACGTCTTGCTATTTTTAGGCGTCTGAGCCGGCAGGAATGAGAAGCTGCGGCTCTCGCCTTGGGTAGTCAAGGCCTGAACAGCCATTTCATGAGCGTTTCCATCAATCATGCGTAAACGTAAGGGGGCATCCACCATTTCTTCAGGAATACTAATGCGCAAGAAACCTCGTTCAACCTGATTATCCACCACATCTATCTGACTTTTTTCCAATTCGGCAGAGAAAGAGCCATCTATGATATGAAGTACGCCGCTCATACCCTTGTATATGACGTTTGCATACTCGCCACGCACGGGCTCGGCCTTGTCTAATTGAGCAGGCAGTACGATATTGCCGTCTTTGCGGTAACCATAAAGGCCATTCTCCTGAAATACAGAATAACGAGTATCTACATCTGACTGAGTAACCTGACCCTCGTAAATCTGAGCCTTATTGCCTACAGAGTGATCAACGCTATTCACCCTGACCTCGCTAATTTTCTCTTTTAGTTTCCTGATCACCCTACCCTTGCGGTTGATGACATAACCCTTAGGTGTCAGACTATAGCCACTAAACACTACAGCCTCATTACCTGAAAAGGTTGACGCAAACACCAAACTGCCATAACCAACCTCGATGGGCATATACTCCATATTTCGGTTGATGTAATAGGCCTTGTTGTCAATCTTGACTGACGCAAAGCCTTCACTGAACGGATAGGCCGTCTGGAATACGCATGGTATAACGATATTGCCATCTGTATCGAGATAGCCCCAGCCATTGCTGCCTTTGACAGGCAATTTGCCTTCGCTGAAGAACATATAACGGGTAGCATAGATGGTCTCCGACACAGGCATCAATTCATAGTCGCCATCAGAGATGACGCCTTCAATTTTCAACTCATTGCCAACCTTGTTCATCACTATGGCAAATCCATCGCGGAAGGGGGAAATGCTATCGTACTGCACAGGAATGACCTCCTGATTATTCATGTCAACGAGGCCGCACTTGCCAGACGTGGTGACTTTGAGCAAGTCGCCATAGTTCTCAATGATTGCCGATCTTGGCCTGACAGCCCATTTCACAGACTGAGCGGAAACACCCGCCAGCACGAACCAAACCACTATTAATAAAAATACTCTTCTCATGCTACAAAACAGGTTTAATCATTTCTATCTGTTCATTAATTCGCTCTACGTAATCAACGTCGTTCTGCTCCTCGGCGTACTTCAGGGCTTTTGTAAAGAACTCATTGGCCTTTCTGAATTCTTCGGTAGCCAGTTCCCTGTCGTGATTACGATTATTACCCGCCAGACAATCCCTGCCTAACTCATATAACGCATGATAATCCTTCTCGTTCAGTTTCAACGTCTCGAGCAACAAATCATGGGCTTTATTGAAATCGGTAGATATGCACTTCTCAGAAACAAGCACCTGGCGCATGGTTCTGATGCTGTCAGGGTCATACTCTGAGTTCAACTTTCCAAAATACAGACGACTTAACAAATAAATAGCATTAACATCCTTTTCGTCAGCCATCTTCTCCAACTGTTGGAATCCCTCTTTTGCCGTTGTGGGGTTTTTCATCATGTCGGCTATTTTGGCCATGCCCGTCAGTGTTGGTCCTTCGTGGACAACGACTTTTTCCTTTACGACCTTGGTTTCGGGTGTGATGGCGAAGAAATAAACACTCACGCCAACCAACAACAAGGCAGCCACCGCTACGCTGGTAATAATCTTCTTGGTATTGTCTGTCAGTCCTACCGGTTTACTGTTCATCGTCTCAAGTGCTACGCGCATCTGTGCAGACGTCTGGTAGCGCAAAGGCTGTCTTTTCTCACAAGCAGTAGCAATGATGCCCTTCAAGGCCTTATTCTTAACAGCGCCCAACGGGAGCTTTGTCTTCAGCTGTTGTTCAAGTATTTCGTGCCTTGGTCCCTCAAACGGCGTATGTCCTACAATACACTGATAGAGCAATATGCCCATGGCATAGATGTCTGTAGTCTGATTCTGGTGTTGTATATCACCTAACACAAGTTCCGGGGCTGCATATTCGGGTTTGCCCATAAACTTACCCGCTACGGTGAGTCCCTTGTCGTTAGTGGTCAGGGTATTCATCTGTTTTGCGATACCGAAATCAATCAGTTTGATATGTCCATCAGTAGTAACCATGATATTCGACGGGTCAATGTCGCGATGGATATAGCCGGCGTCATGCAGAGCCATCAATCCAGAAAGCACATTGATGACAATGGTGCGTGCGAAATGCTCTGAGTCATTCTTAAAGTCAGCTAACAGCTTCTCTGCATATGGCACACTATTACCATCACGATCGGCAGTCTTGCCTTCCATCAAATCAGACAGAGACACGCCCGTCAGCAATTCGCTTACCACATGATAGTGCATCTTGACATCACCTATTGGCGTACGTTCGGCTATCTCAATAAAGCCAAGCATCTCCACGAGGTTGTCATTACGCAGTTGTATAGATGCTTCTCTTCGTGCGCGTTCTATGGCATGAGGTGGCAGATCATCGAACATGAACTTGATGGCCACGGGACGCGTGTGGCCAGTCTTTTCGTTGACGCAGACACCCTTAAACACCTGGCCCATTCCGCCAACTCCTATAGGCTGGTCGTTAGAGTCAAGTTGGTAGAATACACCTCTTCTCTTCTCTGATTCTCCTTGTATTCTTATTGCTGACATTTTCTACTTTATTTTTTCTTTGATTTCCTGCACTTTCTTGGTCAGTTCCCGTATTTTCTTCCTCGCACCTCCTGTAGATATATACTCTTTGTTGTTCTCAGGATTGACATCAACCATATCGGTAACTGGGTTTATATGCTGTAATTCACGATTGATTCCCGCTATTGTCTGAGCATATTTCCCACTTGTCTTTTTGTCAAGCATCAGTAATTGTGCGACGATTTTACTTCGGAACTCAGCTTTCTTCTTAACAGCCTCAGACACAGAACCGCCTTTAGCGTCTTCCATCTTCTTGAACAAGTTCAAAGCTCTTTGTGCCAATTCCTGGGCAGTAGCAACTGACGATTTCTGAGCATTGGTCGTTGTCTGTTTGACAGAGGCATTTGCTTGTTGATTCTTCGTTATTACAGTTTCCAAAGAGTCCACTTTGGCTATAAGTAACTTCTGGCTTTCTTCTAACAGTTCCTTCTCGTATTGAAGTATCTCCACCTTGGTAATCCACTCCTTAGTATCACCATCCTTGACATTCTGATACAAAGCCATTTCCGACTGAAGTTCCTGATTTTTCCTTTCCATTTCCTCCAGTTCTGCCATCTTGGGTGTTGATTCTAACTTGGCAAGACATACAATATTGATAATGACGCTGAATGCAAGTATGACAGTAAGCGTCCCAAATATAATTCTAAATAATTTACTCATTTTATCCTTCATTATTGACTCCGTCTTCATTTCTATAACTGCCAGAGTGTGATTGTCATGATGGCCTCCAGTGTTATTGCCTATCTGATCCACCTCTACAGACAGATTGCTCACCAATGCGGAGATTGTCTGTTCTGAGGTTAGGCGCTGCACCAGCTGCCCATGGGGCATAACTCCCCATATACCATCCGTACATAAGATGAAACGGTCATTCTTGCAATAGGGCACTTCCGAAATTTCAGCAACATGGTTACTGGTATTGCCCAAACCTCGCATAATTACATTCGACTGTGGAGAGGTGCGAGCCTGTTCTTCTGTCAAGGCCTTGTTACGCACCAGTTCACCCACCAGCGAATGGTCATCAGTACGATGCACAACACGGCCACGGCTCACGCGATAGCAACGACTGTCGCCAAGATGAGCAATGATTGCCGACTGTTTATTAATAAGAACAGCCACCAAGGTTGATCCCATCCCCTGAAGTTGAGGCATCTCATCCATTTTCTGGTAAAGAGCATCATTTGCTTTACTCACAGCCATTTTCAGGGCATCCACACGCGATGTCTGAGGGTTGCACTCCAGCAAAGCTGACATCAGGACGTTCTTCGCGATGTATGATGCCGTTTTACCTCCAGGTCCACCTCCCATACCGTCGCACACTACCAGGAGGAACCCAAGGGGTGTGTCAACGAATCCCCAGTCGTCCTGATTTTCAGAACGCCCTCCCTGCATAGAACTTGAAAAGCCCTTTAGTGGGATTAGATGGGAGGTAAATTCAGTAACCATTAGGAGTTGTCAAAAAACAATACTTATTTTATCACAAAAGGTATAGCCTTCTTATTCTTGGCATCATAGAGTATAAATGCGCCCTTCCCACCAATGATGTATTCGGCTTTAGTGGTCTGATTTGCACTGGTCTCTATATTCATTGGACGAATGGTGGAATTCACCAGATCGCGATAAGTGAAGAAATACTGATTCTCCTTGGTCTTCTTATCAAACTCATTTGTTAGTTTCACAATCTGATAGGCCTCAACATTAGATCCATTGGCAAGCCTGTATTCCACAATAATCTTGGTATTATTGTTGGCATCGTGATTGATGACGACCTTTTCGCTCAGGCTGTCCAAAACCAGGTTTTCATCCTTTTCCTTGACATCAATCTTCACCACTTCCTGACGATTAACCACCACCTCGCCTTCTTTCAACAGGACATCGTACTTGGGGGCATAGCCGGCATTTACCTCTTTACGAGTCTCTACAATATCTGAGAGTTTAATACTGCTGATAGTTCCCGACGGCTGCATGACAAGGAAATAATTGTCAGCATCCTTTTTATTTGAGTAATTCTGCTCAGTGATGATACCTCTGATCTCTCTTCCGTTTTTGGTCTTTATGATATCAAGCAGTTCGCTTTGGGCAAACATATCCTGCTTGGGGTTTATACCTTTATAGATATACTTAACCACATCGTCTAACCAAAATGACTGAACAACACCATTCGTCATATACAGTTTTTGCATGTCCTCGGTTTCGCCAGCATACTGCCCCTCGTAAGTCTTGCCATCTTTCATATTGCAAACCCGATCGATGCCAGACAAAGCAGTCTTAGGACGACGCAGAGATTCTACGGTAATAATATCCTTCCAAGTAATGTAATAGGTATTGGGCGTACGTTCAAGGTATTTAACCTGAGTGCCCTTCTCAAGTATGACAACGTTTGAAATCACACGATGGCGTTCACGTAACAAATCCTCGAAGGTCGGACCTTCCTGATCTGTCGCTACCGAATCGCGCAGAAACTCGATATTACCGATGACGCCTTGATCACCTCCCGATTCATTTGAACGCTCCACGATTTCCATACATCTGCCACTGATACAGATAACGGCACTATCCGTACGGAATGTAAGTTTGCCCATACCATCCTGCTGCTGGATATAGCCATAAAGCACACAACCATTCTTCAATATGGCCTTCTGAACAACTATAGCCTTGGCACTCCCAACAGCTAACAGTGCTAATGCGACTAATGATATTATCTTTTTCATACTTATTCTACTCTATGTGGTGAATCTAAAAGTTCCTTTATATATTTTGCTTTTACGCCATAATTATAACCTTGGGTTAAAGAAGCACTTGCACCAGCATGATGTACACCTATTAACATTCCATATTTATTAAATACAGGTGATCCACTGGCACCAGAAGCTGCTGCTGCATTGTAACTAAAATCGAATTCACTATCTTGACGTGTAATGTCTCCACCCTGAGCATAAACCTGAATACCTTTCTCGTTTTCACCTTCTTGAAGACCCATACCTGCCGGGAAACCAATTGTATAGACATGTTGCCCCACTTCAAGAGACTTGTCTGAAATATCAATAGAGTCTTTTACATTAACGAATGTACAATCAGAAGTAGGCAGGCGCTTAGAAACAGTTTGTATTAAAGCAACGTCTTTCTGTGGGTCATTTCCTGCAGACAACACCTTACATTTAATAGCATTGTCAGGATCAAAATTATCTCCTTGAGCAATCAAAGCAATGTAATCCATTTCACCTTCAACTTTCAATTGGGAAATATATGCAGACAGTCCCAAAGGGATATTATTAGACACCAATAATTCTGAAAACTTACTCAGTTTATAAGTAAGTTCACTTTTATATTCTTCAACCAACTTGGCTTCGTCTCCAAAAAGCCAAGGCTTAACAACATGAAGGTTGGTAACTATCTGTCCATTTTCTGAGATAAAGAACCCGGTAGCAGTATAAAAGCCTATATTACCATTCTTATTAAAAAAATCTACAATTTCTTTAGAGGAAGCTCCAGTTGCATTCAAGAAAGGTATTACCTTTTTGCTCTGTGGATCACGTCCTAAAATGATTTTTGAAGGAAAATAATACCCTTGGTTAATTAAACCAAGTTTTTGTGAAATTTCATTCAATTTGTCAAGATTTAAATCGCCAATAGTTACATTATAATGGTATACACCTCTAAGCATAACTACAGACGTGTTAAACCTTGCATATAATTCACCATCAGTATAAGATTTTTTACGATTTGTAAAATTGTACACACCAAATCCGACACCAACGACAATAAGAATTGCAGCGACGGCTGCGAGTATGGTCTTCCAGGCTTCATTAGGCCACAGAATAGGCGCTGCCTTCAAGTTCACTGGTACACCTCCGCATACTATAGCACAGCTCTTCTTAATACGATATGGAATGTTACGCGTTATCTTCTGACCATTGACGGTAGTACCATTCTTTGAGTGGTCTATGATATACACCTTATTATCCCTGCCAACTTTAATGGTGGCATGATAACGACTGACGGTTCCGCCTGAAATCTGAATATCATTGTTAAAGTGTGAACCTATGCCATAAACAGCCCTGTATGCAGAATTGTCTTCCGGCATTGGCACCTGACTCCATTGGAGCTCAACATCAGCAAAACGGATAGCATCACCACGGCGAATCTTTACAGGCTTGTCTGGTTTGATAGCCTGATTCTGGATAAACGTTCCATTATGACTACCCTTGTCTTCCAAAAGGATATCACCACTATTCATAAGGGTTATTTCCGCATGAAGCGAACTGACCTTATCACTATGCAAAACGATATCGTTACTTGCATCTCTTCCAATTTTCAATAGTCTCATAGCTATATGATTATTAGTTATTAACGAAATCTCTTCTTTGTCTCATCACCCTTTGATTCATCCTTCTTGCCTGCATCTTTCTTGGAATTCGCATGCTTAGGATCAACTGTTTTACCAGAAGATTTGACAGGAGTCTTTTGTCTTACTTTAGCAAGAGAATCCTGTACGTGCTGCTTGATGGAGTCTTGTTTCTGCTTCTCAATTTCCTCAATTTTCTCTTTTTCCTTTTTCAGTTCTAACGAATCAACCACAGCTGGTGGTTCTGGAGTGTCTGACGAATTGCCACCATTATTAGAAAGGGCACTAAATCCCCAGACTCCACCAACAACCAAGAGTATGGCAACAACACCTATTATTGCCCATTTCACGATGGTTGCACCTGGATTAGAAATAAGATTCCAATCAAGGCGGGCCACATGAGCAAACGACACATTGTCTTTACGGGTAACAGGGACTGGAACATTTGCGGAAATCCTGATACCATTGACGTAAGTACCATTATGGCTCAAATCAACTATCGTCATCTTACCTGACGATGTTACAGTTAATGTAGCATGTCTGCGGCTGATTACATCACTATTGTCATTGATGACAATATCACAACCTTCTTCTCTTCCAATTGAATAAACTTTCATATATTACTGCTTTTTATTTTTTGCAATTTCCAAGTTTTGTTTTAATAGCTTGATACTGTCTTTAAGATTCATAATCTCTTTGTCTTTCTGCTGGATGATGGTATCTTTATTATTTACAATTGTACTGTCAACTGTATTAGTATTCTTATTGGTACTACCAGTAGCCTGCCAAATATTACATATCAAACTTAAAAGGCATACCGTACACAATATCATCAGCACTAATCTTACTTGTTTCGACATAGTAGGTCTAAGTTTTGAATTATTCTTTGTTTCTACAATTGCTAACGTCAGGTTGTCATGGTGTCCGCCATTAGAACGTCCCACATTATCCACACATGTGGCAATGTCGTCAACCAATGCGCCGAGGGGCATCTTTCTGTTGCAGATCATCCTCAGGAATTCCTTTTCTGGCATACTGCCATGAATGCCATCGGAACAGAGCACAAACCGATCGCCTTTACTATAGGGACGTTCCACGACATCCACCTCCAGATCTGGTTTTATTCCCAGAGCTCTGGTGATAACATTCGACTGAGCCGACAGACGCGCCTGCTCTTCGGTGATAACCTTCTGTTTTACCAAATCAAATACCATGGAATGATCGAAAGTACGATAGACTTTCTTTCCTCCACTTATCTGATAGATACGACTATCGCCCACATGAGCGAGAAAGGCTGAATAGTCCGACAACAACAAAACCGTAGCCGTCGACCCCATGCCCTTTAGCTGGGGATTCTCGTTTCCAGCCTCAATAATTGCCATATTTGCCCGTCGAACAGCCTTTATAATGATATTTGGAATTTCCTCGTCAGTACTGGCGTCAGCAATACCCGTTACAATCTCCTTAACAGCAATCGTGGAGGCTGTTTTTCCGCCAGGACCGCCACCCATGCCGTCGCAAACCGTCACAAGGAAGCCCAAAGGCGTTTCTTTATACTCATAGGAATCTTGATTCTCGGGCCTGCCTCCTACTCTGGATTCAGCAAAGCCAACGAATATGTCAGAATCAGACTTATGTAGCGTTCTAAGTTCCATAATAAGCTTTTAAATCAAAAGAAGGAGGATGACAAATATGATGGCAATTATAGCCACAGCTCCAAAGAGCACCAACATCACATGTTCCTGTATCCAGTCGGATATTTGCTCCAATAGTGAAGGACTTGGCAATAAGGCATCCTGAATGGCCTGTTTGAATTCCAGTGCCGTTTGATAACGACGACTCTGCTCTTTCTCGGTGGCCTTCCATATAACCCGCATCAGTTTATGTGGGATTTCATCACTATCAGGCAGGCTTTCCTTCATTTGCTTGGTGAGTGTTTCTGCTTCAGCCTGGCAAGACATGGGATTGGAGCCTGTCAACAATTCATAGAATGTGATACCAAGCTCATAGATATCCGTTGTTGCATTGATCTGGACATTGGCACCATTTTGTTCACGCAACATCTGCTCAGGAGCAGAGTATTCAGGAGTGCCGATAAAGCCAAAGGACGAGAACTTATTGCCGCCATTCATACGTGCAATGCCTAAGTCCATCAATCGGACATTCGAGCCATTCTCAACCATGATATTCGAAGGCTTAATGTCTCTATGCACAACGCCCCTTGAGTGCACATAATCAAGCGCATCAAGAACGGAGCACACAGCATTGCATATCTTCTCAACCCTCATAGGAGAGTCTTCAAAGCTCTTTGCATATTGGTCAATATTCTCCCCCTGGACAAAATGGCTTAAGATAAAGATAGGGCCAGTATCAGGAGCATACTCACAATAACCCACCATCTCAACAAGGTTTGGATGCCGGAAAGCCAATGAGGCCTCCTGCTTGGCACGCTCACGTATCATTTTATTGTTGGCATAGGCATCCTTCACCTTTTTAACGGCAATCATATCGCCATTACTACAACGATAGCCACGATAGACATCACCCATAGCACCACTGCCCAAAGGAGCTTCCTGTGGATTATAGCAGTACCATTCACCCATGACATACAAATAAATGTACGGGTCATTTGGACGCTGTACTATGGTCTTCATTTTCATATCAGTCTAATTGATTCTCAAAGTTACATTCCAATAGTTCCGCCCTTATTTCCACCTGATTTTGAACCGTCAAAGCCTACAGTTCCACCGGGATTACCACCACCGAAAGGAGGAGGAGTCATACCAGCATAGGACTGATAGCCATCACCAGGATGGGTATAGCCGGGATCGAAGGCCTGCGGCTCTTCATTGTAGGCATCTTCTTCAACTGCCACAGGAATGAAGCTCTCAGACACGGATAGTCCGAGTGAAGCTGTATCAATCAGAACCACATACAGTTCATAATTATCACCAATTGTTATTACATCTCCATTGTGACACTCCACAGCAGTAAAACCCAGACTCTCACCATTAATCATGGTGCCATTGGTGGAACGGGCATCACTGATTGAGGCAATGACCTTTTCCGGATTCTTCATTTTCCGCACTACGATAACCGCATGGTCCTTCGAGACCGTTCCCTCTGCGAGTACAACATCACTCGCAGGATTCTGACCGATGGTATTCTGACCAATGTGAAGCGGCCAAAATTCACCAGCAGCCGTCTTGGAAACTGAGTAAAGAAAACCAACAACAGGTTTCCCTGACACAACTTTATTCTGCTTAGGTTGTACCCGACTTTGCGACGCAGCAGTATAACCTGCACCAGCAGGACTAGGATTTTCAGACATACCAGGAACAACAGTACCACGAGCCTGATTAGCTCCTCTCGAATAAAAGTTCTGACCAGCACCCGATTGATTCGGTGCATCAACTGGCTCTAAGCCTTGAATAACGGTTTTGTTCTGTGACATACGCTTTATGTTTTTATTTATTGTTAGTGCTTAATACACAAAGCCTATAACACCCCAAGTTGGCAGTTAATAATTTTCGCTTCTGGAAACAAAAAAGACGTGGGAGTTTGTTTCTCCGCGCCTATCCCCGTATTCAGGCCTTCGCATTGCCCCATCGCAAGGATAAGCAACGCAAGCCAGCCCACGCCAAGTGATTATATAGTTCGGCTCGAACCTTCACCATATGATACAAAAAATATGGCTTAAGAGCGGCCGGGATATAATTCACCCACGCAGACGCTTCAGTTGCATTACCTCTGTGCGATGATTCAAGTTTGCGAAGTTTGAATACACAGATAGTAACGTTATGAAAACGTCCTTTCCCTTTGACTGTCCCTACAAACGGTGTTCTCAGCCTCAGGATTCCATCGATGTTATTTTCGACCCGCCCTGTCCTTTTATCTCAGCTTATACAAAGGCTAAGATGGCTTGTGACTAGCTTGGTCTGTGTGCAAAGTTACAAAAACTTTTGATATTAAGAAATAAAAATGGGAAAATTTTGCTAAAAAAGAGAAAATTTTATCTATTTAGGGTGAGAAAAGGGGGAATATCTACTTTGTTTATATACCTTAATTATAATATTACCACAAAAACTCCTCGACGTAGCCATGGAAGGTGGGCTCTTGCGTCCAGCCGCAGGCTTTGAGAGTCTTGCGGACGTAGCGTTCCACATCGGGCGTCATGGGACGGGTGCCATTGTGGTACTCGTAATAACGCTTGCGGGAATAGACATGGATGAGGTGGTTCTTGATAGCACGCTCCATACGGCCAGGCATATCATAATAGACAGTGGAGATACCAATAGGCATGCGGATGGGCTCGTCCTTGCTGAACAACGGACAATCCTCACGTTGCATCTGTGGGTTGTTCAAGTTAACACAGTTGGTATAAATTCTGTCTTTGGGTTTGTAACTGGCAAGGATACTATGGAGACAGTGCTCACGAAGGGGGCAGATCGTGCTATAGCAGATACCGTAGTTATCAGCTTTCTCTGCAAAGATCTGCTCTCTGGTCTTTGGGGGTTGCTCTTTTTTCTTCATTACCGCTGTCGTTTTTGGCAGCAAAGGTAATACATTTGTTAGACATAAACAAATATTCTATGCTAAAAAGTCATAAAATACTATGCATTTCTACATTTAACTTGTATCTTATTGAAAATATGAAGTTTACACAATGTATAGAGCTAAAGATATTTATTTAGCTATACATCATCAAATCTATATCTGGCAGTTATTGGAGTAAATTATTAGTTAATCTACTGGTTTTTAATATGTTCCTTGTTAGTTTTAATCATGGAAACAATTTGTTTCGTAAATGGAAACACATTGTTTCATAGGCAGAAACAAAGTGTTTCAAAGATTGGAACACCAATGAAACTAAGTCATCTTTCCATCGGAGATGATATGTGAACAAGCCGAAAAGACGTCAGGAGCGACCCGTAGTTCATACATTATGTATAGATGATTATAAAGATGAAGCCTCTATACATTTATTAATTATTTGAAAAACAGATAGATAATTTAAAAATGTAGGAATGTATAGAGAAAGTTAAAAGTTTTGATGAAAAAGTTATAATAGAATTTGGTCATCACAAAAAATAATCGTACCTTTGTGGACGTTTATCAAATATCGCTATCACATGACCAAAGTTACAATCGTCAAGAACTACCGCAACACCGTGACACTCAGGCAAGTAGATCTGTCCGAGCTCATACAGATAATCCAGGATCAGGCTTATGAGGAGCTGTGCAGACAGCTGCGTGATATCTATCCGTTGGTGGAAGTGCGTCAGAAGTATGACGCGATGGACGGACTGTTCCACCTCTACACGAAGGACATCCCCAAGGTTTGTTTCTCATCGCAGATGGAGAACAGGAACAAACAGCGTATCATGCGAGCCTACAACGGATTGGTGCTGTTGGAGGTGAACAACCTGGCCGGTTCTGAGGAGGCCGATGCTGTGCGTAAGGGTGCTGCCCAGATTCCCCATACCTTACTCGCCTTTGTCGGAGCCAGTGGACGGAGTGTAAAGATCGTGTGTCGAGGCGAGTTGTTCGATAGCGGACTGCCTGAGAGCGATGACGATATCAACCGCTTCCATACGAACCTCTATGAAAAGGCCCGTGTAGCGTATAACATGCAACTTGGTGTGACCATCGAGAAGCTGGAACCCACACTCGACAGGGATTGCTATATCAGCTGTGACCCCAACCTCTATTATAATCCTTCGGCACAATCGTTCTATACTGACTGCGACGATGTGACGAAAGCCGTGCGGCCCGTATCTCTCTATGCCGAGAAGCAGGATAAGCTGATGCCTGGCTCAGACAACGGTCATGCGATGAACCTCATCTATGAGTATTGTCTCTCAAAAGCCTACGACGACACGGTGGGCATCACAGAGGAAGAAGGGCGTACCCATCTGATTCTCACGCGGTTGGCAGGTTATTGTCAGGAGTCTGGTCTGGCGATGGCAGTGGCTCAGCGGTTGGCGATGTTCAGTCTCTCGCTTGGCAAGGAGCCCGATGTGGTGAGGAAAGTGTTTGAGAATGCCTATCGTGAGGAGCACGAGAAGAAATATCGTCAACGCAAGCATATCACAACACCGATGAAGCACATCCCTGCGGAGACGTTGATGATGATGAAGGTGGATATGTTCTTGAATGCCAACTACGAACTGCGCAAGAACGTGATGCGAGGGGTGGCAGAATACCGTATGCGGACAGGCTACGGTTTCAGTTATCAGGATCTGACGGAAGAGGCACGCAACTCCATCACGATGCGGGCTTTGTCGCAGGGTGTGAAGTGCTGGGACAAGGACATCAATCGCTACGTGAACTCCAATGATATCGAACTTTACGAGCCGATGACGGACTTCTTGGATCATCTGCCCAAGTGGGACGGCAAGGATCGTGTGGAGCCGTTGGCCCGTCGTGTTAAAACGGATTTTGAGGAGTGGCCTTACCTCTTCCATATCTGGATGCGTTCGATGGTGGCCATGTGGCGAGGTAAGGGACAGTTGACGGGTAACGCGCTCGTACCTATTTTAATAGGAAGACAGGGCTGTGGCAAGACCTCGTTCTGTCGTATCCTGTTGCCCAGGGATCAGCGCGAATATTATAACGACCGCATCAACTTCAAGAACGAACATGACCTGAACTTAGGACTGACCTCGTTTGCGCTCATCAACCTCGACGAGTTCGATAAGATCACCCAGCGTCAGCAGATTGTCTTAAAGTACCTCGTATCGACTTCTGACCTGAAATACCGTCCACCCTACGGCAAAGCCTTTTCGAGTCATCGCCGTTATGCCTCGTTCATCGGTACGACGAATGAGAGTACGCCGTTGACGGATCCCAGTGGCAGCCGTCGTTTTATCTGTGTGAACGTAGAGGGGGATATTGACTTCGAAACACCGATAGACTATCCGCAGCTCTATGCACAGTTGGAGTATGAGGTGTCACGCCAGCGGATGCGCTACCATCTGACCCGTGAGGAAGAGCATGCCCTGATGGAGCACAACCTACGTTACCAGAAACTGAGTCAACTCGGCGAACAGCTGTTGTCACTTTTCGAAAAACCTGCAGGCACGCCAGAGACAAATCCCGATGGTGGGCAGTGGATGACACTCAAAGATATCTCTACCCGCCTGAAGAAGGTCTTCAAGGGCGCTTACATAGAAGACGAGGGTTCCTATATCAAAATCGGCAATTTCCTCAACCGTCCTGAATGCAAATTCCTCAGCGACCGCAAGTCCTTCGGCATGGTGTATTGGGTGAAAGAGCGGTAACTGAGAGACTGACGAAAGTCATATTTCAGCGACTATTCCGGAACAACCATTCTCTACGATTGGCCTCAAATTCCTCCAAAGCTAGTTTTCTTAATCGTCTGCGGACCATATTCCGTAATACTTCAGTATAATCACTCAGGTCCTCACCATCTGGAAATTTTCCACATGAACCTCTTTTGAATGCATTATCAAGTATTTTTTTCTCCTCGTCCGTCCATTCAAAAGCTTTCCTCATAGCTTCCAAATCATTCCACCAGTTCCTCGGCAAAATCTTATCTACATAAGATGGTTCTGTGAGATTCTCTGACGAGAAGGGAAAACGAGGATATACTTCATCCCATTTGTAGCCACCGTCGGATTCTGAAAAAGCCATTTGTTAGTATTATCTTTTTCCAGTACCACCACAAAGAGGGCACTTACCTCTATTAGGATTATACACTTTATCACCATTCATATTACAATTTGGGCAAGGAGATTGCCCCTTCGCGTATCGGTTTACTACCCAACCAGTATGATTACACGTAGGACACCAACCTGTTCCATGGCAATGATTGCAATTTCTCTGCCTAGGTTGGGTATTATAAGATCCGCCATTGTTCACAGTACCACCATTCCCATAATTAACGCCTCCGTTAAATCCTCCAACAACTGAGTTATTTGATTCTCCAATATTTACAAAGACAATAGAAGTTGTTGTTACATTACCAACGAATGGCAAATTCTGAACACTTTCTGAGTAGATAAAAGGAACACCTTGTTCACTTATAAGAAAAGACACGCCATTTGTTTCATGGGTGTAAAAACGGCCTTTTATATAATAAGCCTCTTTCATACCTTGATAATAATATTTTTCAGTATCTTGGTAGATCAAAACATTCTCATAGATTTTCATTTCGAACACGAAAGGGGCCATAAAATAATGAGGGTCCATTCCCTGGAATCCACTTCCTGTACATGTATATTTACCACTCCATAACAATCTACCATAATCACTTTGAGCCGATATTGTCTGAACTCCAAAAATAAATGATAGTACTACAAAAAAAGACCTAATATTCATAAGCTTCTATCTGTTTAGTTAAACATACCTGCGCAAATATACAAATATTTTTCTAAATCAGCAATGATAAAGATACAAATTTACCAATTTTAACTAATTCACCCTCAGTAATTATGGGAATAGAAAATAAATTATATATAGCCACTTCCACCACATCTTTTGCATTGTCCTGTACCAAGACATGTTTGGCATCGACCGTTTCCATGACAACTTGAACAACGTATGTTATGCAAAGGATCGTAGCGATTCTCCATATATCCATCTCCGCCACATATAGGACACCTCCCTGAACCATGGCAATACGTCTTAGAATTATAAGGTGAAGCCGGGTTAGAGCAAGACCCAGATCCTCTACATAAAGAACATCGAGTACGACCAGTTTGAGTATTCACATTCTGCCCTACAGGATTACCTCCTACATTAATATTTGGGGAAGCAGAATTTTGCATAGCTGAAGCATTCTGATTCAATTTTTGTATTTCAGCAGATCTTCTTTCATATGACGGCTTATCTATCAAAACATATTCATTATCACCTACCCATAATTTCAGATAATCCTTAGACAACCTAAACGATTGGGTCTGAACTCCATACACGACCTCACCCCCAAACCTATAATAGTTACCATCATCCCCAACACTCTGTCTATTTACAGGATAATAAATGTACCCCATTCCTCCTGAATATACGGTTGGCCCATTCGGTGAAGATGCTACATGTAGTACATAAAAACCATCAGAATAATATTCGTCAATATAACGATATGTAGATTTTGTCACCACGTAACCATTTCCACCACAATTTGTACATTTTCCCGTTCCTCTACATAAGACACAAGTAATAAAAGTTTGCCCAGTAACGCCCATACCTCCACAAACGCCACATTGTCCATTATAACAAATACACTTAGAATACGATGTTGCGGTCACCATGCCATCTGCACTTCTTACAAAATCTGTATAATTTGTATTATCTATCATCGACCTCCAAGAACTACTAGTAAGAGAGGAGGCTACACTCAACGTAGTAAGATTGGAAAAAGAAAAACCAGCTGAGGCTTGATCTTGAGAATCATTCTCATTTCCGGATTCCTCCTCAGCCACCTCGACACATATTGAATCTCCTTCCACATCACTCATATTGACAGTTGCCGAATCTTCACTTGAAGCGAATACTCCTTCATTACCACTAATAAAATTATCTTTACCAGAGCCGCCTTTAGTAATTAATATTATTAATAATACAGCCACAATAGATATTGAAATCCAAATAATACCTTCTTTTTTCATAACACAGAAGTTGTTAATTTAAGAAACATTATTTTCTAAAATTGATAGAGATTGTAAAATCCCATCTTACACGATAATCATCCACATCAATGCTATATGTAGTGCTTCCTATATTAATGTAGCCACTCGCTTTCTGGTATGTATTATCGCTTTTCTCGTAAGATAAGGGGATGCCAGCGTTATTAAAATCCCTAATTATAATATCTAAATATGAATATGGATTGGGCGAACTGCTTTTGGATATATAAAAATGATACATAATAGACCTACTGTATTTATCTTCAGATAAACGAAAACTATCAAAATTCAAACCATGATAATTCATATTTTCGGTTACACTATTTTCACTTTCCCATACGTAAAGAAGCTGTTTATTATCTTTTTCACCACTATCATCTACTTTGAATTTTGCTTTCAAACAGTTCTTGATTGAACTATAAGTATCATTTTGTAAATTTGAAGGAACAAAACCCAATGGTTTAACAAGCATATCCCGAAGTTCCAAATTATTCTTTATGGTATAGGAAGGACTGGTCGAGGAAGAATTATAAGATGGAGACGATGACGAATTAGATCCCGTTGATTGGGTCAGGAAATCCCACCCTCCGTGGTTATACATATCCTTCCACAAAGTCCTAAAATACAGAGAAGATTTAATCCCCTTACTTTTAAATTGAAGAGTGTAAGAGCCAATGGTGATATAAGAAATGTCTACATTATTAAACAGTTCCACTTGTTTTAAAATGCCTTGAAACTTGGTTACTTTATCAACAGGAAAAAAAACAATATACATATCAGCAAGACCTTCAAATTCTTTCCAATCATCAGGTGTATGATCAGCGATTCTCACTGTGTACGTATATGATTTCCCATTAGTAAAATAGAATTTTGCTTCGCGATTTGATTCATTATATTGACGAAGGATACTCATTCCCTGATTTCCTATTTTCCCATTATAACTAATGATATAGTAATATTCAAGATCATCCGGCCGTGTCACAATTTTAAACTTACATCCAGACATATTATCTTTTGCGATCGCACCTTCTGATTCACTAATATACATTCCATTAACAAACGTAGTTTCACATTCTATAGTTTGAGAAAAAGTATTCAGCACACAAAATAAAGAAACAAATAAAGCAATGTTTCTTAAATCATAAAATAGGTTTCTATCACACATAATCACAATATTTATTTAATTTGTTTATATTATCTATATATAAGTGTCCCGTTAAAATCTGGACACTCATGTCAACAACATTTAATATAAATATCGAAATGCTCCTGTCTTATTTTTATATGCTTCAAGAGTATTTTTCATCTCTTCTTTATTAATATAATCATATTCTTCCGATGTTAATAGTCCAAAAACAACTACCGAACCAGGATTTCTATTATCATAGTAAATTACTGTATTACCCATTAACAATATATAGGGATTCTTATATCTTGAATCTTTATCGCCTGCCGTGCTGAAAAAATTCATAAATACTTGTTTTTGAATTGAAATACAGGCTGTTTTAAATTTATAATTGTATTTTCTTTCACCTACAGTTGCAGTCATTTCGATATCCAGATTATCATAGATTGTCAAAACCCCAACACCTTCTACAGCTTTCTCACCATCAGGCGGCAATACACGGTTATAATAAAATTGGTGAACTTTTTGTGGAGTATTCGTTCCAACACCATTAGAGGAACTGCTGGGATTACTGGATGTAGAGGAAGTCGCAGCTGCGGTTCGCTTCATCTTCGTATAGGATCCCTTCCCCATTCCGACTTCCATGTTGTTTTGGGCTGCAACCTTCTTATCAGAACATCCAAAAGCCTTGAAAGTTAACTTGTCACCAGGTTTGCCAGAAATGACAAACTTTCCATCAAAATCGGTCATGCAACCATTTTTTCCATTAAGAACTGAAGCACCAATAATTGGCTCACCGTCCTTGGCGTCAAATACATAGCCCGTAATGGTTTGGGCTTCTATGTGTTGGCAGAAAACCAACAAGAAAACGAATTGAATGAATCGAATAAATTTCATAATAGATAGTTTGAATTTAGTAAATATCTAGTGATAGAAGTGTCCTGTTAAATTGGGACAGTAGTGAGTGCAAATATACAAATATAATTCTAAATCAGCAAGGACAAAGATGTAAATTTACCAATTTTAACAGTCCATTTGGCTATTGATCTTTAGGGAATACTGGAGTTCTTATACGCTTTAGCACAAACTGGCGGTCACCTTCTTTACAGACAATTGAGTCGTAGCCCAGATCGACGATTGCTATTAATCGCTCACGATTAACGGGCTCACTCACCTTACCAACAATCGCTTCGGTCTCTTTGATTTTTAATTGTAGGTGATCCACATATTGCCATTTTCCCTTACGCAGAATATCGTCAGAATTTCCGTACACCCAAGTACCATCTTTATTGAACACCTCTATCACTTGAATCTTGCCTAAAGTATCTGCATCTGTTGTCCATGATCCTATCACCATATTCGCAATCTCGGCTTCCCCTTTTGCATAACCGACTCCAAAGACAAACAACACGGATATGATGATTAGCGAAACAATAGCAACAGCGAAGACTCCTATAACAGCAATCATCACTTTAAACCACCCTACTTTTGATAATGGGAATTTCATTTCTTAGTTCATTTTACGTTTTAGTTCAATCTGATTGTCTCCATCCTTATATATCAGCTGATCATTGTCTATGGTAACAATCACATAGATCTTGGCATTAGCTAACGAATCGTACGTTGCTCCTACCCTAATTCCTGTTTCGTTGATCCGAATGGTATCAATACCGTCCAATGTCCAACTGCCAATGGTCTGTATCGAATCAGGATTTTCCCCACGTTGCCATGTGCCATCCGCATTAAACACCTCAGTCACAGATTTCTTGCCTAAAACATCGGCATTAGTTACCCATGTTCCCACAATCAACTCTTGATAAGAAGGGGAGGCATCCGCCTGCGCCTTATGATTACAAGAAAAGGCTAGCAAACACAAAGTCATGCTCCCAACAACCATCAAGACTTCACATAAACTTCGTTTCATTTTAAAAATCATGTTACTCATATCATCATATTATTTCCTATTTATCACCTTCAAAACTGACGTACCACCCTATTTGGGGAGTAAGCATATTTTTGCTTTTATCTTCTTCGACGCCTATGAATCCTGCCCAGAGTTCCAACGGAGTCTTTTTGAGGACGGAACCCATGGCCCTGTCGATAATGCGGTATTCGAAACCGACATAAACCATACTGGCAGGCATATCATTGGTAAAAGGTATATTTTTCTTCACTACTCCATCATTATCTGGGAAGAGAGTCAGAATCCAGCCATCTATGAGCGTCGGTTTCTGAGGAGTGCATAATGCACCTTTAAACTTGCCGATACGCTTCTTCTTCACCATCTGCTTCCAGAACTTCCTATCTGGATTTCCTTCAGAGGCTTTGATGAACTCTGCCAGGACGGGGCGAAGTTGACTGATCCAGTCGCCAAGGCCATAGCGTTCAAGTTGAATGGCTTTCTCCAAAACTCGTCGCCAGTCATCAGGCGTACCTTTCAACGTGATGCTGGGGATTCCACATCCAGCATAAACGACGGTATAATCGAAATACGATTTCAATGACTCCATAAGTGTAATCTGTGAGGCGATGCGCTCTGTAGTACCAGTAGTAGTGAAATCGGCAGTAATCATCTCAGCAATGCCATCTTTAGTATAATCGCCAATCTTCAAAGCAAAACTATCCACAATGACATCCCAATCGGCCTGTTCGGTCAGCAGTTCCTTGGTTGACTCTACAGTTAATTCCTGCTTACCATCATGACTGACAATCATCGGTCTCAATTCTTCGGCATGGGCGTTGACATATCTGCTGAATCCCTGACTGATGAGCAGCCAGATCATGTCGGGCGAGAAGGTGAGAGACTGGTGATTGGCATAGGCCCGAACAACGCACTGGTAGAATGCATCTTTACCTAAATCCTTCAAATTCTGCTCGTTGGTCAGACTTGTGGCAATAATCTCCTTATTATTAAAGTATCGAGTCGGACTATAATCACGCCGATCCTTAATCGTAGAGAGATTCTTATCAACAACAAACGTCACGCCATCGTCTGTTTGAATCACATCTTTATTATCTGCCATACCGACAACGGGAATTGTCAGTAACAGAACTGAAAACATTAATACCTTCATTTTCATATATCTGTTTAAACTTTAATCTTCCTCTTTCTGACGTTTTGCCTCAAGATCCCTGATTGCCTTTTCTCGCAGACGCTGACGTACCAAACTGCGCAACAATTCCGAATAAGCCCCCAAATCATCAGCAAAACGGCCTCTTCCATAAGTACCCTCTATATAGGCTTTGTCTAAAGCGGCCTGTTCCTCTTCTGTCCATTTAAATGCTCTCTCCATTGCTCCGAGATCGTTCCACCAGTTATCCGGCAGTTCTCCTTCAAAATATGGCTTCTCAAAATAGTCGTTTTCTTCTGGTTCTGTATAATAAGAGGGCTTAGGATTGTCAACTTCTGATCTAAGCCATGACGGTTCATCCGGTAATAGAGATTTTGTAAAATACTCATTGTCTGTAACTCCACCATATTTCCAGTCTATCTGGTTTACCACCATCATGGTATAACGATGTAATTCACGTTCAGTATCCCTAATTAGTTTTCTCAGTTCCACCTTGTTTGAGTCAGACTGATATAACAATGTCCAGAGCACATTTATGTCATATAGACCTACATTATGTAAGATGTGCAGTTCATTAGCATGAGTCTTCATCATTTCCAATACCATTTTCAGTCGTTCTTTCCAATCACCGACATCTACAGATACACTATCCAAGAACTCCAACAGATTGAATACTGCTTTTTGCAGCTCATTTGAAGAATTAATCGCTCTGGATACCGACTCCTCATATTTACTGTGATATTCTCTGTAAACCACTTCCGGCTTGTCACTAGATAAGTCCCACTGCGGCACAAAATAGGCTCTGAATAAGGGACAGCCATCACCTTCCTCAATAAGTCCGGCTTCACCAGCATAGTAATCGCCCCTCTCGTAGAATACGCCAACAAAGTATGGATAGCTAAACTCTTTCTCTGAAAATCTTAATCGAGGCATGTCTGTTGGGAAGAAAAGAAAAGGACGAGCGTATGCGATATCACAACCTTTTATGTCAAAATGAAGAGAAGAGTTAATGACATCGATACTATTGTAGAAATCATAAAAATCAGAATGCATGACTATATCCCAAATGGTATTAAAGAGAAGCCAATCTGCATCTTTCTCAAGAATGGGATAAAGTTTATAATCGCACACCCCAGAAATGACCTCACGCTTTTGTGCGGAGGACCGACGGGTAATATATGGATTGCATTTTGAAGAACCATCAAAACCGTACCACACTGTAAGATATTCCTTTCTTAAATTCATTTTACTCACTAATCTGATTGTTTCTATTCTACCACACACTTCTTACGAGTTCTGTTTTCGAATCTTTCGCCGACGAAACTAGTAAATTTTTTTTCATTCAAAATGTGAATAACCATAGTCCAGTCAAATACATCAGGTTTGTAATCAGCTTCCTGGTTAACCCATGTTACAGACATCTTAACTTTGTCTCCATCGACACATTCCCATTGTCCCTTACAGATCACCACAGAAGAATCATTCCGCTGCCATGTGCCATCAGCCATAAACTCTTCATCGAATGTCTTCATATCTAAAAAAACATTATATATCCACTTTCCTTCTATCATTTTCTTATTTTCTGCATTCTTACTATTTTTATATTGCCTATTCCAATCATCATTTTTCTTGTCCCAGTCCTCCATACTCTCCCGCCATTCTTCGTGATTGATATCTTGTGCACTTGACAACGAACCTGTACATTGACTGATAATCAAACAGATTGAAAAGAACATCAGGCAAATATATAAACGTGCCTCCTTACCCGTCTTGAGCTTACGCTCTTTTCGAGCATATATAAAAAGTAACACCGCGAATACGAACACGATGCCAAAAAATCCCCATGGTGTAATAGAGCCATCGGTCACATCATAGATGTATCTTGAAAGCCATTTGCAGGCAAGCATGCCCCCAAATACAAAGAATATACATCCAAAGGCAATTGAAACGATGAACCATCGAGGTTGTGGATCTTCCTCCACATAGCCCTCTTTTAAACGCGCGATATTGCGCATGATAATACCAGAGATGACACCGACAGAGATTGTGGCAGAGCCAGTAATAGAGTATTTGGCCAACAACAAAGCGCCTACGAGTAAAAGCATTGCTCCTGCATAGATGACAATGTTCCGAAGTATCCTGCTGTTATTTTCTTCCTGCTGTTTCTTTTGTTCTCCAAAATCACTTGCAGCCTTCAAATCTTCTAACGTGGGTCGGGTTTCTTTCGCATGAATGACCTCTTGCCGATATTGCCATCGCATACGTCTGCTATTGTTTTTATGCGATTCTTGCGATTTGGGAGTTGGTGAAGCTGTTTGCGATTGAGTAGCTACACGAGGAATTGGGGCAATGACTTTTTTTTTGTCCGACGTGGATGCAGGTTTGGGCTGAGGTTTAGGCTGTGGCTTGAGTGTCGGCGGAGGAGTTGCGTGTGGTTTATCATAGCTTTTCTGATAGTCGTAGATCTTATCATATAAGCCGTTAACAACCAACATGGCAAATATTTTCAAATTGTCGATATAAGCCGATATCACATCATTCTGTTCTTGTTTATCGGCCTGACAATCAATTAACATTTGCATAAGGCTTTCACTATCAAAGAAGCCCATATTGTGGAGGATACGAATTCCATCTTCTCTATTTAGAAGCATCATACGTGCTTCCTGTAACCTTTTGTACCATTCATTATTTTCTGAATAAGTAATACTTATCAGGTCCAATAGTTGATTTATAGCTTGTAATAGCTCTTTCGTATTATCATAGAATACAGGCAAACCTTCTCCTTGGTCCTCAGTTGCATGTGATGTAAGGACCAATTGAGTGTCATCATTTTCCTTGAAGTCGAGGGTATAGAAACAGTTAAATTTATACTCTATGTCACGCTGATCTTGATTGTTATGTATCAAATATTTATCTTTATATACTGCAATGATAACCGGACAGTTCGTGATCTCTTGCGGGTACATCCTGAATTGCCTATGCAACAAGGGGTATATCAGGAAAACATGGTCTTTTTTCAACTGATAAGCCAATTGCTTGAGGTTCATCTGCTCCTCGTCGGGATATTCTGGTGAATAGGCATTATAGGCTTTTATGGAGCGCATCATCATAACGATCTTCACTAACAGATAAAGCTGCTTGTCTATAGCTTCTTTTCGTATCGGATGTAATATGGTTGCCATAAGCTTCTATTATATTATCATTCAACAATTGTTGACCGCATAGAGCAATGCTCTGCATTTCTGATAATGCAGTTCTGCATTTACCAGACGGAATTCACGTGTACCTGCGATTGGTGTATCATTCCAAGAACCCATGCCACCTCCAATATAACTCTCAAACACAGCCACGACGTACTTGAAATAGGGCTGAGGCAGATAGAAAGTGTCGGGTTGTTTGTCGTACTCAAATGTATCAGATTCCATGATACGGGCAGCCTTCATAAAATAATCATACCAGAATTGATTTGGTGCCACCGATGCGATATCGAGCAACGCTTCGTGGAATTCCGGACCATTATCAGGAAACTCTGGTTTTTCGAACTCACCAATCTCCAACGGAGTTTCATGCATGACCAACTTTTCAGTCTTCATATCATAGCTGACAGTCATTCTACTAATACTACCATCATTGTACCAAGAGATCATTGCCACATCTTCTTCTCCAAGTACTTTCTCTTTATCCGTTACAACAAAGTCGGCAACGAGCGCAACATCTTTCAGACCACGTGTTTTCTGCTTTTCGAACCAAGGACCATAGCTATCCATCAGCAAATTCTCTCTAATGGATATCGGTTTGCCACTTCGGAGAGCCAAACGAGCCGCAACAGTCATTTCGGCCAAAGTACGTGTCCTCACATCATTTGGATACATTCTGGAATCCAACGGATGCTTATCCACAATCTCACGATACGTAGGCTCTTGAACTTTCTCGACATAGGGAGAAGGTTCTTTCCACTTCGGGTCAATCTTTGGAGGAGGCTCAGGGTTTTCCCACTCCAATTCACGATTCATCTGGCCGTAGTCGTAATTATACGGATGTTCGTACCAAGGGTTAAGAATGTTATCATCTTCACTCATATCGTCATACCATTATATTCATATCATTATGATCTCTATTAATCTGTACCATGATCTTCTTATAGGCATACTTATGCAACCTGATACAAAAATAAATCAGGACGAAAGCACTAATTCCACCTATCATCTGATCGGCCATTCCACTCAGAGCCAGTGTGTCATAGATACCATGAGCCAAGACTGGCGCTAGAAGAATAAGCACCTTGTTCTTCAACGACTTATCAACAAAATGATAGACCGAATAGAAATAACCCATCAGCACTGCAAAAGCGTAGTGACCTGGAACAGCCAGTAGCGAGCGACTGATAGCAATAGTAGCCCATTTTTCACCACCTCCTATTATATAACAAAGATTCTCTATGGCTGCAAATCCCAAGCCAATACTGACTGCATATACGATACCATCGAAGTGCTCGTCGAAATAAGGATTCCTGCGAAGCAACAGCCATAAAGCCAACAACTTCAAACTCTCTTCAGGAATAGCTGCAACAAAGAATGCGATACTGGTAGTGTCCAGGAGTGAATAAGTCTGCTCATTTGCTCCCCAAAAAGAGTCTTTGACAAACGACTCCAAACCACTTGCCACAAATACCACAACGACGCCTAAAGCAAATGCCTTTAACAATTGACCGAAAGGTTCCTTTTGAGGATCTTTCAACCAAATATACAGCCATAGCAATAATGCTGGAACAAGGGCTGCAGCAAGCAGGATTAATGTATTCATCTACCAATACTATTTAGTCCATTATGTTTGGGACAAATATACAAAAAAAATGATACAAAACAACAATTAAAAGATTTTTTAACAAAAAAAGAGCGCCGCGACAGGGGAATGAGTCGCGGCGCTTTACATCAATCAAAAACCTAAATAACCTAAAACAACTTATGCGATATCAATCTGGCGTGAGAGCTTTACTTTCTCTTCGACTAGTTTCGGAAGCTCTACGGTGAGGACACCGTGCTCAACCTTGGCAGAGATTTCCTCCTTCTTCACATCGTCAGGCAGAATCAAGGTCTGCTCGAACTTTGAGTAAGAGAACTCACGACGCAGATAGCGGGTGTTCTTATCCTCTTCCTTCTTCTCATTCTTGCTCTCCATCTTGATGATCAGGTTGCCCTCATCATTGATATGCACATTGAAATCCTCCTTCTTCATACCCGGTGCAGCGAGTTCTACGGTATAAGCCTTGTCGCTTTCTTTCACGTTGATGGCTGGTGCTGTGCAATTTGCCTTCGGCATAAAGTCTGTATCAAACAGATCATTGAACACACTGGGAATCCAACTGTTACTTCTCATTACTGGCATCATAATTTTTACCTCCTAATTATATTTTTAATTAATTAAACATGTTAACTATTTTAGCGAGAACCTTTCGGCGCTCACTATGCAATTGGCAATAAAGATGCCAGGAGGATTTTACGTGTCAATCTGTCGCGATTGTGCGACAAATTGTCAGAGCGTCGCCTACGGAGGCTACAGGGGAGATCACTACAGAGCGCTTGCCATTGGCCTCACGGAAGTTACATTGACGCGGATGGTTGGAGACATAATTGAGTATTTTGCCAAAGGCTTCACTCTGGAAGTAAGGACTATCGGGATTGCTGACGAAATAGAGGAACATCTGACCTTGCTTCAGCATGATCTTCTCGATGCCCAACCGCTTACCATACACACGGAGGGGCACCACGCGGATGAGTTCTTCAGCCACATCGGGGATGGCACCGAAACGGTCGATCAGGCGTTTGCGATAGGCCTCGAGATCATTGTCGAGATGGTTGCTACCAGCCAGATTGTCAAGTTCACGATAGAGCAGCATACGCTCGGAGTCGCTGGGGACATACTGATCGGGGAAGTACATCTCGATATCGGATTCAAGGGCGCAGTCATCAACCCATTGAACATTGAACATTGAGGATTGAACTTTTTCAGTCGCAGTTTTTTCGACCTTGACAAACTCCGGCTCCTCATTGCGCAATTCTGCCATCGCCTGATTGAGGATTTTCTGATAGGTTTCGTAGCCGAGATCGGAGATGAAGCCGCTCTGTTCGGAACCCAACAGATTACCTGCCCCTCGGATGTCAAGATCCTGCATGGCGATGTTGATGCCGGAGCCAAGATCGGAGAAGTTCTCCAGCGCCTCCAGACGACGACGGCTATCAGCAGGAAGATCAGCGAGAGGCGGTGCCAGAAGATAGCAGAACGCCTTGCGGTTGCCTCGTCCCACGCGACCACGCATCTGATGGAGATCAGAGAGCCCGAAGTTATGAGCCGCATTGATAATAATCGTGTTGGCATTAGGGATATCGATACCATTCTCGACGATGGTAGTCGAGAGCAGCACGTCGTAGTCGTAGTTGGAGAAGTCGAGGATGATCTTCTCGAGTTCATCAGGTTTCATCTGTCCATGTCCGATAGCCACACGGGCATCAGGGATGTATTTATGGATCATCTCCGCAATGTGCGTGAGATCGCTGATGCGGTTGTTGACAAAGTAAATCTGTCCGTTACGTGACATCTCGAAGTTGATGGCATCGGTGATGATCTCGGCACCGAAAGTGTGAATCTCCGTCTGGATGGGATAGCGGTTGGGGGGCGGTGTCTGGATGACACTGAGGTCACGGGCTCCGACGAGTGAGAACTGAAGCGTACGGGGAATGGGCGTTGCCGACATCGTGAGGGTATCGACATTCGACTTGAGCTGGCGCAGTTTTTCTTTCGTAGATACACCAAACTTCTGTTCCTCGTCGATGATCAACAGTCCGAGATCCTTGAACTTGACGGATTTGCTGATGAGTTTATGTGTACCTATCAATATATCCACCCTACCCTCAGCCAGATCCTTCAGGATGGCGGTGGTCTGTTTGGTGCTGCGAGCCCGCGTGAGATACTCCACCCGTACAGGCATATCCTTCAGTCGGCTCGTGAACGTACGGAAGTGCTGATAGGCAAGTACTGTAGTTGGTACCAATACGGCCACCTGCTTGCCATCGGTAGCAGCCTTGAAGGCAGCACGCACGGCAACCTCCGTCTTGCCGAAGCCCACATCGCCACACACCAGACGATCCATCGGCTTGGCCATCTCCATATCGGCCTTCACATCCTGCGTAGCCTTCAGCTGGTCAGGGGTGTCCTCATAGAGGAAGCTGGCCTCAAGTTCGTGCTGCAGGTAGGTGTCGTGACTGAAGGCGAAACCTTTCTCTCGACGGCGCTTTGCGTAGAGTTTGATAAGGTCGCGGGCGATATCCTTGATATGCTTCTTGGTGCGTTCCTTCATACGCTCCCACTGGCCTGTGCCCAGCGTTGAGAGACGAGGCCCTTCGCCACCATCCTGCGACTTGTATTTAGACACCTTATATAATGAGTGGATCGATACGTAGATACTGTCGCCATGCTGGTAGGTGATCTTGATCATCTCCTGATAGGAGGATTCACCCTTCGGGGTGGTGACTGGCATCCTCACCAAGCCACCGAACTTGCCGACGCCGTGATCCACATGCACCACATAGTCGCCAATCTCAAACTGCTGGATCTCCTTCAGCGTAAGTGCCATCTTACCACTGCGGGCCTTGTCGCTCTTCAGGTTGTATTTATGGAAACGGTCGAAGATCTGATGATCAGTGAAGAAGCATATGCGGAGATCATCGTCGACAAAGCCCTCGTGAAGCGTCTTATCGACGGGGGTGAAGACGATATCCTTAGCCATTTCGGCAAAGATATCCTTCAGGCGTTCGTTCTGTTTCTGACTGTCGGCGAGGATATAGATCTGATACCCCTGCAACAGATAGTCCTCGAAGGACTTGGTGAGCAGGTCGAAGTTCTTGTGGAAAAGCGGCTGTACCGTGATATGAAACTGCAGAGCCGTAAAGTCTGATGCCGAAGGACGATGGCCAAACTCGATACGACGGAACGTGTTGGCAGCCTCCATAAATTGAGCACCCGTGATGAGCTGCAGTTCCTTGCGCAACTGCAGTTCTATCTCATGCTGTTCCATCTCTGTGGCCCCACTCATCTGCTCGGCCTTAGCCTGAGCCGAGAAGCCCTCCTGATAGGTGCGGTCGATGGCATCGCGCACATAGAAATAATCTTTGGTAACCAGCAATGTCTCCTTCGGCAGGAACGAGAGGAAGGGCACTTTGTCGCCTGTAGCCACTAACTCCGGCACGATCTCCACATGGGTACGCTGATCCTTCGACAACTGATCCTCGACCTCAAACGTACGGATGGAGTCGATATCGTCGCCAAAGAAGTCGATGCGATAAGGATACTCGCAACTATAGGAATAGACATCGAGGATCGAACCACGTACCGCAAACTGGCCTGGTTCATAGACGTAATCCACCTCTCGGAAACCGAAGTCGCGAAGCGTCTTCTCAATATCAGAGACGGCGATGGTCTGGTCTTTTTCCAAGACAAGGGTTCGTTCGTCGAGTTTCTGCTTCGATACCACGAGTTCGGATAAGGCTTCAGGATAAGTGACAATATAGCGCACAGACGACAATCGAGTCAGTACTTCTGTGCGCAAAATCTCACTGGCAGCATCGCGCTGGGCATACTTCACGGCACGTCGATAGCTCGAAGGGAAAAACAGCACCTGATCCATACCCATCAGTTGGGTGAGATCGTGATAGAAATAGCCTGCCTCCTCAGCATCCTGAAGCACGAAAAGCAGCTGTGACTGGCACTTGCGGGCCAAGCTCGCAAAGAGCATCGGGGCCGATGAACCCAATAAACCTTCGAGGAAAATTTTCTTTTCAGAAGATTTCCCTAACAGTTTTGCCAACGCCGACACCTGTGGCAACTGGACGTATAATCTCTCTAATTCCTGTATATTCATCGCGAATCGGGTGCAAAAGTACAAAAAATATTTGGTTTTTTACGCACTTATTCGTACCTTTGCACCATAATTCTGAAAAAAGATGCATCAAAGCGACAGTATTGTCATCATTCCGACTTACAATGAGAAGGAAAACATCGAGAAGATTATCCGTGCGGTGTTTGCCTTAGATAAGTGTTTCCATATTCTTGTCATCGACGATGGTTCACCTGATGGGACTGCTGCCATCGTGAAAGTGATGATTGCCAACGAGTTCTCGGATCGTCTGTTTATCTTGGAGCGTTCTGGTAAACTCGGACTGGGCACCGCCTATATCACAGGTTTCAAATGGGCGTTGGAGCGTGACTATGAGTATATCTTCGAGATGGATGCCGACTTCAGTCATGATCCTCACGACCTGCCGAGACTCTATGCCGCCTGTCATGATGAGGGTAACGATGTGGCTATCGGCTCACGTTATGTAACGGGCGTAAACGTCGTCAACTGGCCCATCGGACGTGTGCTGATGAGCTACTTCGCATCGAAATACGTCAGGATAGTGACTGGTTTCCTGGTTCACGACACCACTGCAGGTTTCGTGTGTTACAAACGTCGTGTGCTGAAGACCATCGAACTCGACAAGATCCGCTTCAAGGGCTATGGATTCCAGATTGAGATGAAATATACTGCCTATAAGATCGGCTTTAAGATTAAAGAGGTCAGTGTGATCTTCGTAAACCGCTGCGAGGGCACCAGCAAGATGTCAGGCGGCATCTTTGGCGAGGCGTTCTTCGGCGTGATGCGACTCCGCTGGGATGGTTGGACGAGGAAGTATCCGAAGATAGTGGAGTGAGGAATGAGAAGTGAGAAGTGAAAAGTGACAATTATGTTATCTCTATTATATAAGGTCTATCAGATCATCATAGGACTGCCGGTGCTGCTATTCATCACCATCTTCACGGCATTGGAGGTGGGTATCGGTACCACCATCGGCAACGGCCACTTCTGGGGCTATTATCCTGGAAGATGGTGGGCAAAGATCATTGTAAGGACTTTATTGTTACCTATTAAGATTGAGGGAAGAGAGAATCTGGAGAAGGATCAGAGCTACGTGTTTGTGGCCAACCATCAGGGCATCTTCGATATTTTCGTGATCTACGGCTATCTGGGTCGCAACTTCAAGTGGATGATGAAATACCAGTTGGGCAAGATTCCGTTTATCGGTTATGCCTGTAGGAAGTCACACCAGATATTCGTTGACAAACGCGGTCCGAAACGTATCCAAAAGACTTACGAGCGAGCCCGTGATATTCTGCAGGAGGGTTACAGCGTGACGGTGTTCCCTGAGGGAGCCCGTTCGTTCACAGGTCACATGGGCAAATTCAAGAAAGGCGCCTTTGCACTAGCCGACGAGCTGCAGCTGCCCGTAGTACCCCTCACCATCAATGGCTCGTTTGATGTGCTGCCACGTACGAAGGGATTCATCAATCTCATCAACTGGCACCCGTTGACACTGACGATCCACCAGCCCATCTATCCTATCGGACAGGGGCCTGACAATGTAGATGCTACCATGCGCCAAGCTTACGACTCTGTGATGTCGGGGTTGGTGCCTGAATACCAAGGTTATATAGAAAATCCTGATCAATGATTGCAAGAAGTTTTATAGTATTTCTGTTGCTGAACATCCTACCGTTCCTGTATTTCTACCTGCGTTTCTTTAAGAAGTCGGCAGGGTGGAAGCAAGTGTTGTTGTGGCTTCCCTGTGTGTTGATGGTGGCCTATACCATCTATCTGGCATTGGAACCCAACTTCATTCCCAACAATGATCGTATTCTTATTCTGTATTTCTACCTATTGCTGATCGGACTGGTGATAGCTCCCATGTGGATCTTTATTCTCTGTTCATTAGCAGGAAGAGGTTGTTCTTCACTCGTTAGGAAATATTGCGTCAAGAAGCAAGAGAAGCCCCGTAAGAACTACGGCAACTTCATTGGTGTGCTGACGATTCCTGTCGTCTGGTTTATTGTGCTCTGGGGAGCATTCCCTGGGTTCAATCAGTTTGAGGTGAACCACATTGAATATGAATCCGAAGCACTTCCTGAGGCTTTCGACGGCTATCGCATCGTGATCTTCTCGGATGCCCACGTGGGCAGCTACCAGAAGCGCAACACCGATGTACTCAATGATGCCATCGACAGCATCAATGCCCAGAAGCCGGATATGATCGTGTTCACAGGCGATCTGCTGAACATCCAGCCTGCAGACCTCTATCCTCATTTCAAGAAGCTAAGTCAACTCAAGGCTAAGGACGGTGTCTTCTCCATTCTTGGCAATCACGACTACGCTGAATATTTAGGCTGCGACGAGGCCATCAAGGCAGCAAACATCAAGGAGACCATCAGTCTGGAAAAACAGTTGGGTTGGACCCTTCTACTCAATGAGAACCGCACGATTACACGCGATAAGGATCATATCATCCTGGCTGGTATGGAGAATGACGGCGACGGTAAGCACTTCCCCCAGAAAGGTGATATCAACAAGACCTTGGAGAACGTGAAGGACAGTGATTTCATTCTGATGCTGGAGCACGACCCTTCATCCTGGCGACGTAAGATCATTCCTGACGGAAGAGCGCAGCTCACCCTGAGCGGACATACCCACGCCATGCAGTTCAATATCTTCGGCTGGTGCCCGATGTCGCTCTTAGGCAGAGAGTTCTGGGGCTGGTACGAGGAAGGCAACCAGAAGCTGTTTGTCACAGCAGGTCTGGGTGGTCTGATCCCCTTCCGCTTTGGTGCGACAGGCGAAATCGTGATCCTGACACTGAAAAAGAAATAGTCATCTTTATCAATAACTTAAAACCAAGTGATTATGAGAAAGAATGTTTTTAAACTCGCCATGATCGTAATGGCACTTTTCGTTTCAACAGCCTGTTTTGCCCAAGCAGGCAAAGTGAATAACTTCCGCATCAAGCGCGGTACTAACATCAGCCACTGGCTGTCACAGTCAGAGCAGCGTGGTGAGGCCCGTCGTCTCCATATCCAGGAGGACGACTTCGCACGTCTTGAGAGTCTGGGTTTCGACTTCGTGCGTATCCCCATCGATGAAGAACAGTTCTGGGATGAGAAGGGCAACAAACTGCCTGAGGCTTGGGATCTGCTGAAGAACGCCCTCGACTGGAGCCGCAAGCACAACCTGCGTGCCATCGTGGATCTGCACATCATCCGCTCTCACTATTTCAACGCAGTGAACGAGAGTGACAAAGCTGCCAACACGCTGTTTACCTCAGAGAAATCGCAGGAGGATCTGCTAAACCTCTGGCGCCAGCTCTCAGCATTCCTGAAGGATCGCAGCTGCGACTGGGTGGCTTATGAGTTTATGAACGAGCCTGTAGCTCCAGAGCATGAGCAGTGGAACAAGCTGGTAGCAAAGGTACACAAGGCCCTGCGCGAACTGGAACCACAGCGTACATTGGTGGTTGGTTCAAACATGTGGCAGGGACACGAGACGATGAAGTATCTGAAGGTGCCCGAGGGCGACAAGAACATCGTGCTCTCTTTCCACTACTACAACCCGATGCTGCTCACCCACTACGGTGCCTGGTGGTCACCACTGTGTGCAGCCTACAAGGGTAAGATCCACTATCCTGGCGTATTGGTTTCTAAGGAAGACTTTGATGCTGCCCCCGCAGAGATCAAGGATCAGCTGAAGCCCTTTACAGAGCAGGTTTGGAACATCGACAAGATCCGTGAGCAGTTCAAGGATGCCATCGAGGCAGCCAAGAAGTATGACCTGCAGCTGTTCTGTGGTGAGTGGGGTGTCTATGAGCCAGTGGATCGTGAGATTGCCTACAACTGGTATCGTGACGTGCTGACTGTATTTGATGAGTTCAACATCGCCTGGACCACATGGTGCTACGATGCTGACTTCGGCTTCTGGGATCAACAGCGCCACTGCTATAAGGACTATCCTCTGGTAGAGCTTCTGATGTCAGGCAAGCCGCTGGCGAAATAAAAACTAAGCTATAGATTCCCTGCGAGGAATTTACGGCACACTTCTACGGGAAGACCACGACGGCGGGCATAGTCTCGCAACTGGTCTTCCCCTATTTTTCCCAAGTTGAAATAGCGGGCTTCAGGGTGGGCCAGCATCAGGCCACTGACACTGGCATGAGGTTTCATGGCGCCA
>Ga0310786_10000963_pt1 | contig 45946 bp, 33 predicted proteins | sample AusTroGonzalo_MG_FD_203881 | JGI IMG/M metagenome (GOLD analysis project Ga0310786, IMG submission 203881) | Bovine rumen microbial communities from tropical cattle in Woodstock, Queensland, Australia - Gonzalo_03 (v2) (version 2) | ecosystem: Host-associated > Mammals > Digestive system >...
CTTCGACAATCTTGTAGGTGACCGTAATGGTGTCACCCGCCTTGAAGGTATCAAAGTCTTTTACAACGATTTGATCCTCAACGAATTGAATTAATGCGTTTTTGCTCATTGTATATGTATTTTTGTATATTTTCTTCAAAAAGTGGGTGCAAAAATACAAATAATTTCAATACGAAACGAAGATTATCAGCTTTTTTTGAAAATTTCGTACATTTCAGGGCGGCGGCCCTTGGTGCGCTCAATGGCTTTTTCAAGCCGCCAGTCGTTAATCAGCTTGTCATTTCCCGACAAAAGCACTTCGGGCACCTCCCAACCTTTATAGTTGCGCGGCCTTGTGTAGACCGGTGGCGACACCAACCCGTCTTGGAACGAGTCGGAGAGGGCAGAGGTCTCGTCACCCAAAGCGCCTGGGATAAGTCTTACCAGACTGTCGACCAAGACGGCAGCCCCCAACTCTCCACCCGAAAGCACATAGTTTCCAATACTTATCTCTTTGGTAATCAGATGTTCACGGATGCGCTCGTCAATGCCTTTGTAGTGTCCGCAAAGGATGATGATGTTTTGTTTCATCGAGAGTTGGTTGCACAGCGGCTGGTCAAGCAACTCGCCGTCGGGACTCATGTAGATGACCTCGTCGTAGTCGTGTTGGCTTTTCAAATGGCTGATGCAGTTGTCGACAGGTTCAATCATCATCACCATGCCCGCTCCGGCGGCAAAGCTGTAGTCGTCCACCTTGTGGTGTTTGTCGGTCGTATAGTCGCGGAGGTTGTGCAGCCCAATCTCCACAATGCCCTTGTTGACAGCGCGTTTGATAATGCTTTCTGTAAAAGGACCTTCAAACATTTCGGGGAAGACGGCGATGATGTCGATGCGCATAACGATTAGAATTTTGCGGCAAAATTAGGCATTTTAGCTCAATTTTCAGTTCGGTTTGGGAAAATATGCCTATTTTTGTCCGATTAAATTTCCATCAAAATGAGAAAAATTACCTTTTTACTTCTTTTTCTGACCGCAGCCTTGTTTGTCGAGGCTCAGGTCGCGACTAACATCTACTGGGTGCAGTTCACTGACAAAAACAACTCGCCCTATTCCATCGAAAATCCTGAGGCTTATTTGAGTGAACGGGCCTTGCAACGCCGTGCCAATCAAGGCATTGGCATCGACGAGTTTGACATCCCCGTCAACCCGCAGTATCTTCAGGCCGTGGCCGATTGTGGCGCACAACTGCTCAATCCTTCCAAATGGCTCAACGGCGTCTCGGTTTACACCACCCATGCCAATGTGATTGAAGCTATCAACGCCTTGGAATTTGTTGCCGAGGTACGCAACTGCCCCAACAACCTGAAAGCGCAAGAGTGGAAGGAACGCTGGCTGGCCAATGAGATGAAAGCCACCGAAAAACATAATACTATAAGAGGTTATTACGGCGGTGGCGAGACACAGATTACCCAGCTGAATGCCAACATGTTGCACGACAGCGGGTATCAAGGCGAAGGCATGATTGTAGCTATCCTTGACGGTGGTTTCATCGGCACCGACACCCACCCTTGCTTCGACAACATGCGCGAAGAAGGCCGTCTGCTGGGCACCCGCGACTTCGTCTTTGGCTCCAACTCGGTCTATTCTCAAAGCACGCATGGCACCTCTTGTTTGAGCACCATGGCGGCCTATGTGCCAAACACCTTTGTGGGTACTGCACCCAAGGCCTCTTATTTCTTGATACACACTGAGGATGGCTACTCGGAGAATATCATTGAGGAATACAACTGGGTGAGTGGCGCGGAGCTGGCTGACAGTATCGGTGCCGACATCTGTTCCACCTCGCTGGGTTATGTCGATTTCGATATGAGCCAGTGGGATCATCCTTTTGAGCATTTCGATGGCAAAACGGCTCCTGCCTCAATAGGTGCCGAGATTGCTGCAAGCCGTGGCATGGTCTGCCTCAATGCGGCTGGCAATGACGGCGACGGCGTTTGCACCTTGGGCATCCCCGCCGATGCTGAGCACATCCTCACCATTGGTGCGGTCAAAGGTAACGGCAACCGTGCCGATTTCAGTTCAGTAGGCCCCACCTACGACGGCCGTATCAAGCCCGATGTGATGGCCATGGGACAAGACACCTACGTAGCCTCTGGATATGATAACGACTATTACAACGGCAGCGGCACTTCATTCGCAACGCCTGTGATGGCTGGCGCGGTGACTTGCCTGCGCCAATACAACCCCTACATCTCGGTGCAGGAGTTCTGCGACATCGTCCGTCAGTGCGGCAACCGCGCCGACAATCCCGATGTGCGCTACGGCTACGGCATCCCTGACCTTGCCCTGGCGATGGATTTGCTCCATGTTGAAGACAACCCGATGCAAGTTGAACAAATCATCAATGTCTATCCCAACCCCGCCCAAGGCGATGTGCACGTGATGTTGAAAGAAGGCCATAATGCCAACGTCACTGTGTACGATTTCATGGGTCGTCAGCTCTATAGATACGACTTCAACGGCTTGAACCACACCACTTTAGAAAGTTTCTTGAATACACTGGGGTCGGGCGTGTATTTCATCAACGCCAACTCGGAATTGGGCAACCAAACCATCAAGCTTGTGCTGACACGATAAACGATAAGATAATTGGAAACATGAGAACCGCTTTGTTTTGGCAGGGCGGTTTTTGTTTTATCTCGGAATATACTGATAGGCTCCGATGTCAACTCTGCCATTGCGCGAAACGCCATCCAAGTCGTAGGGCAACTCATTGCCAAACAACGGATTGCCCGTACCAATAACGGGTGAAGCAATGCTGTCGATGTGCATGTCGTTGGCGTACAGGTCGGCGAAGTAAGGCTCCATGTTGAACAGGCAATGGCTGAAACCTGCCATCGTGCCGTTGTACTTCTCCGTCTTCAATAGACAATGGTCGAAAAGGTAGGTTGAGTCGGCGTCAGGGCCAAAGTGGGTGACCAGTTCATCGGTTTGGGAACCATAAATAATGCAGTTGTCGACCTCCATACTGAAAGGATAGTAGAACGCCTCGTTAGTCTGACCGTCGGTGGCGAAGTTGCTGAGCTCCATGGCGCGGCAGTTCTTATGGTCGTTGCCGTTCCAATTGTCGGCGATAGTGCCATGCACAAGACGATAATCACCGCCGAAAGCCCAGAAATTGGCCTTGCCGCAGTTGGCGATGGAGAAATTCTTGACCTCGACAGGGTAAAGGATAGAAAACATCCCGTAGCCACTTTGGTTCTCTATGATGGTGTTGTCGACACGCAGGGCACATTGCGTCACCTTCAACGACGACTGGCAGTTGAGGCCGATGGTGCCGTTGCGGATGATGGCATGACTCACGCGGTGGTCAGCACCGGCGCGACCGTCTAACATCAGGATTTGTCCCCATTGGCCAGGCGTATTGTCGTAATAAGGCTCCAAACGGTCACCCTCGACGATGACGGGATTTTCAGCCGTGCCATCAATGATGAGCTGGCCATCGCTCCACGAAAAGATGCCACCGTCTTGATGGCAGTACACGTGGGTACCTTCCTCGATGCGCAAGGTGCCGTAGGAGTTGATGAGCGCATAGCCGTAGATGACGTATGGGCGTTCCGAAGTCCAAACTGTGGTTTCAAGGCTGTCGGCGACGATATGATAATGATAGGGCACTCCACCGATGTTCACCACCTTGTCGGCCACGATGTAATTGGCGTTTTGTCCCCATGCCAACAACTTAATAATCTGTGTGTTGCCGTTGGTGACAAATTCCAGTTCGTCTTCCACGATGAAAGGCGTGTTGAGGTCGTTAGGGTTGATGGTGACGCGCAAGAAAGTAAATAGGCTGTCTTTAGCAGGTATTACCTTGTCGTAAAACTCGGTGTTATTGTCGCCGTCAAGGTTGATGCGGAAAGGGGAGGATTCGCCGCCAATAAGCCGTATCGAGCTGATTTTTAGGTCTTCATTATTGGTGTTGTAAACCCGAAGTTGGTGCGTAGCCGAGCCCAAAGTGGTAAAGACCGTGTCGAAAAGAACGGTATCTGCTGAAAATTCCAGTTTTTTGCTCGGGTCGTCGCTGATGGGATTGATTTTGCGGCAGGCTTGTCCCATCAAAAGCAACAGACTGAATATGAGGATGATGTGTCGGTTTTTCATAAAAAAGGTATTGCGCTGCAAAGGTAAAACATTATTTGATACGAGCATTTTCGGAAAATATTGTATTTTTGCGCAAAATATCAACACGATGAAACGTTTTGGAATCATTGCAGCCCTTTTCTTAATGCTTTTGGGCTACTCAAATAAGGTATCGGCACAGTTCTTTCAGGATGAACCCAACATGAAGGGCAAGATTACTACGGGTGGCGGCTTCGCCTTCGGCCTTAATTTCCACACATTGAACCTTGCCATCGCGCCTCAGGTGGGTTATCGCATCCTCAGCCCATGGGAAGTAGGAATACGAGGCATTTACAATTTGAACTGCAACTTTGCCTATCGACGGTATTACCATTATATCGGCTTTTCTCCGTATACCAACTGTCAGATTTTCAGGGGCTTGTTTATTCACGCAGAGTACGAGAACTTGTATGGCTTTGCACGTCTCAATCAAGAATCCGCTGGTGGAGAATGGTATCGTAGCGTCTTCGTCGGAGGTGGCATCAGGTCAACTTCCTATGGGGGTGGCTATTTTATTATGCTGCTTTACAACTTGAGTTGGGATTACAACAAGTTCCAAACCGATTGGCTGTATCCATACGGTTCGCCCTTGGTGATACGTGTCGGTTTCTGCTTCTAATCAGCGCGTCAGTCGTTCCAATTCACGCTTTGAGTCCTTAGTTTTCAGCGTTTCGCGCTTGTCGTAGTAATGTTTGCCTCGGGCGAGGGCGATGTCCAACTTTGCCAAACCGTTCTCATTAATAAATAAGGTGACAGGGACGATGGTGAAGCCTTTTTCCTTCACTTTGTTCTTCAGTTTGCGTAGCTCGCGGGCGTTGAGCAGCAGTTTGCGGTCGCGCTTGGGGTCGTGGTTGTTGTAGGTGCCTTGCGCATATTCGGCGATGTGCATCCCTATGACGAACAACTCGTTATCCTTGAAGTTGCAGTACGAATCCGCCAAACTGGCCTTGCCTGCCCGGATGGACTTGATTTCTGTTCCCGTCAGCACAATGCCCGCCGTGAGCGTTTCCACCAGGAAATACTCAAACGACGCGCTCTTGTTCTTTATCTTGATATTATTGGTGCTTCTCTTATCCATTGCGGCGGCAAAGGTACGTATTTTTTACGAAATGGCATCATTCTGAAATGCTTTGGCGACATCATCCCTCTCATCGGGCGTAATCCATCGGTAACTTGGATCCTTCCTCAACCACGTCATCTGCCGTTTGGCATACTGCCGCGTGTGGATCTTGATTTGCTCCACGGCCTCGGTGAGAGTGCAATCACCATCAAAATAGGCGAATAACTCTTTGTAGCCCACAGTGTTGAGTGCGTTCAGTTGACGCTTTGGATAAAGTGCCTTGGCTTCCTCTAACAAGCCTTGTTCCATCATCAAATCCACACGGCGGTTGATGCGTTGGATGAGTTCTTGACGGTCCCAAAGCAAGGCGTATTTCTTGATTTCGAAGTCGCGCTTGACGGTGGTTCCTGTGCGGAACGAGGAGAAAGGTTTACCTGTTTGGTAACACACTTCCAAGGCGCGTTGTAACCTTCTGGGGTTCTGTTGGTCAACAATGGCAAAATATTCTGGGTCAAGTTGTTGTAATTCCTTACTTAAAGCATTAATTCCGCCTTTTTTCAGCATGGTTTCCACCTTTTGGCGCATCTCGGGCTGCACATCAGGCATCTCGTCAATGCCATTGCAGACTGCGTCAATGAACAAGCCCGAACCACCCGTCATGACAACTTGGTCGTGCATCTTGAACAACTCATCCAAAAGTTGCAGCACCTCACGTTCGTAATCGGCCACGTCGTATTTATCTTCAATGCTGATATTGTGAACAAAATAATGCTTTACTTGAAGCAATTCTTTAGGTGTAGGGGCAGCCGTTCCGATGGACATTTCCTTGTAGAATTGCCGGCTGTCGGCGGAGATGATGACGGTATTCAAGGCCTTGGCCAACTCGATGGAGAAAGCAGTTTTACCCGAGGCGGTTGGGCCTGCAACGACAAACAAGGTCTTCATGGCTCGAGTTTTTGCGGCACTGGACCGTTATTCGCCACCACGATGGGCTCATCGATTTCCTTTACCACATTGAGCCCCAACTTCTTGCCTTCTTCTTTCATGAAAGCGTAAGCCTCATCGAAGTTGTTGCCTATGACACCATCCAAGATGGCCTCGCGGATGGCGTTCTTGATGACGCCGACCTCGCGACTTTCGGGGATGCCAAAGGTTTCCATGATGGCATTGCCGTCAATGGGCGGTTGCCAGTTGCGCAGGTGGTCCATGGCCTCGATTTCCTTCAGCTTCTCCTGCACAATCTCGAAGTTGTGGTGGTATTTCTTGATCTTTTCCTCGTTCTTCGAGGTGATGTCGGCGTGGCAAAGCAGCATGAGGTCGTCAATGTCATCGCCAGCATCGAACAACAGTCTTCTTACCGCGCTGTCGGTGACCACATCCTCGGCCAAGACAATGGGGCGGAGGTGCAGCAACACCAACTTCTGCACGTATTTCATCTTCTCATTCAGAGGCAGCTTCATCGCGGCAAAAATCTTGGGCACCATCTTGGAACCTTTGAACTCATGTCCGTGGAAAGTCCAACCCGTGCCGTCTTCCCAGCGTTTGGTCTGGGGCTTGGCGATGTCGTGCAACAAGGCCGCCCAACGCAGCCAAAGGTCGTTGCTCTTTTCGGCTACTTGATCAAGGACTTGCAAAGTGTGTAAGAAATTGTCTTTATGTCCTTTACCTTGTATCACTTCAACTCCTTTGAGAAGTGAAAGCTGCGGGAAGATGAGCTTCAACAGACCGCTTTCGTCAAGCAGTTTGAACCCTATGGACGGCTTCGGCGAGAGGATGATTTTGTTCAGTTCATCGGTGACACGCTCCATCGAGACGATTTTGATGCGCTCAGCGTTGCGCTTGATGGCCTCAAACGACTCGGGCTCGATGTAGAACTTCAGCTGCGAGGCGAAACGCACGGCCCGCATCATACGCAATGGGTCATCGGAATAGGTGATGTCTGGGTCGAGTGGGGTGCGTAGTGTCAGTTCTTCCATGTCGGCCATGCCATTGTAAAGATCGACGAGGGTGCCAAAGTCCTCTGGATTGAGGCTGATGGCCATCGCGTTGATGGTGAAGTCGCGGCGGCTGATGTCGTCCTCAAGGGTGCCATTCTCCACGACGGGTTTACGGCTGTTGCGGTCGTAGGACTCTTTCCTTGCCCCGACAAACTCCACTTCCATGCCGTTGTAGTGAATCATGGCGGTGCCAAAAGCGCCGTAGTATTTGGCTTCCTTGTGACCAGGCAGATGAGAGGCCACCTTTTTGGCCAAGGTGATGCCACTGCCCACCGTGACTACGTCGATGTCGTTCGACGGCCTGTGCAATAAGATGTCGCGCACGTAGCCACCGATGACATAGGTCTTGTAACCCAATTCCATGCTGGAATAGGCGATTACCTTAAATATTTGGCTTTCAATATGTTTCTTGAAATCGTAGTTCATGCGACGGGAACTTCCTCAAGGATTTTCTCTTCGTGATGCTTCACGGTGGCTACGGTCTCTTCGCCATTTTCGGCCATGTCGATGATGATGGTGTCGCCGATGTGAAGGCCCATGCCGATGATGGACTCCGCCACGGTGTCTTCTACATAACGCTGCACGGCGCGTTTCAGCGGGCGGGCGCCATACTGCTCGTCCCAGCCCTTCTCGACGAGGAAGTCCATGGCTTTCTCGGTGAGCTCAATCTTGTAGCCCATCTCTTCGACGCGCTTCAACACATCACGAATCTCAAGGGCGATAATCTTACGGATGTCGCTCTTTTCCAAGGCGTTGAACATCACGACATCGTCAACACGGTTGAGGAACTCGGGCGCGAAAGTGCGTTTCAGAGCGTTGTCGATGACACTTTGCGAGTACTCGTTCTTGGCGTTGAGTTTGGCTTGTGTGCCGAAGCCTACACCCTGACCGAAGTCCTTCAGCTGGCGCGAGCCGATGTTGGAGGTCATGATAATGATGGTGTTCTTGAAGTCGACCTTGCGACCGAGGCTGTCGGTGAGCAGGCCATCGTCAAGCACTTGCAGCAATAGGTTGAAAATGTCGGGGTGGGCCTTCTCGATTTCGTCTAACAGTATGATGGAGTATGGCTTGCGGCGCACTTTCTCGGTGAGTTGGCCGCCTTCTTCGTAGCCCACGTAGCCTGGAGGCGCACCGACGAGACGCGACACGGCAAACTTCTCCATGTACTCGCTCATGTCGATACGAATCAGAGCATCCTCGGAATCAAAGAGATACTTCGCCAGCACCTTGGCTAAATAGGTCTTACCGACACCCGTGGGACCGAGGAAAATGAACGAACCGATGGGCTTGTTCGGGTCTTTCAATCCAGCACGGTTACGGCGGATGGCTCGTGTCACTTTCTTGATGGCCTCGTCTTGACCGATGACGGTGCCAGCCAACTCACTCTCCATGCTCATCAAGCGGTCGCCTTCGTTCTTGGCGATACGCTGCACGGGTACGCCCGTCATCATGGCCACAACCTCGGCAACGTTCTGTTCTGTAACGGTTTGGCGATGAGCAATGGTGTTGTCATCCCAGACTTTCTTGGCTTTCTCCAAGCGGTCGAGGAGTTTGACTTCCTCGGCACGATACACGCCTGCTTCCTCGAACTTCTGCTCCGCGATGGCGGCTTTCTTGTCCTTGCGCACGGCTTCGAGGCGGCTCTCTATCTCTGTAATTTCAGAAGGAACGTCGATGTTCTTGATGTGGACACGCGCACCGGCTTCATCCAAGGCGTCGATGGCCTTGTCAGGCAGATGACGGTCGGTGAGGTAACGGTCGGTGAGTTTCACGCAGGCTTCGATGGCCTCGGGCGTGTAGTTCACCAGATGATGGTCTTCGTATCTGGGCTTGATGTTGTTCAGGATTTCGATGGTCTCTTCGGGCGTGGTCGGCTCGACGAGAATCTTCTGGAAACGACGTTCCAAAGCGCCATCCTTCTCAATGTATTGGCGGTACTCGTCGAGGGTGGTGGAGCCGATGCACTGCAACTCGCCACGTGCCAAGGCGGGCTTGAACATGTTGCTGGCATCCAACGAGCCGTTAGCGTTGCCCGCTCCGACAAGGGTGTGTATTTCGTCAACAAAAAGGATGATGTCGCGGTTGGCGGTGAGTTCGTTGAGGATACCCTTGATGCGTTCCTCGAACTGGCCACGATATTTGGTGCCGGCCACTACCGAACCGAGGTCAAGCATGACGACGCGCTTGTCCAACAAAGTGCGTGGTACACGGTGCTGCACGATGCGGATAGCGAGACCTTCAGCGATGGCCGACTTGCCCACGCCAGGTTCACCTATTAATATAGGGTTGTTCTTCTTGCGGCGACTCAAGATTTGGGCGATACGCTCCAACTCGCGCTCACGGCCCACGATGGGATCGAGGCGGTTTTCTTCGGCGGCCTTGGTGAGGTCGCGACCAAAGTTGTCGAGAACGGGCGTTTTGCTCTTCGCAGCTGGCGTCTTCTTGGGTTTCTCGGGTTGCGGCGGGATGTCGTCCATAAGGTCGCTGTCGTCATCGCTATTGAAGAGGCTGTCGCTGCTTTGTTTCTCGTCATTGGGCAGTTCGTTACCTACGCTTTGGTTGTAGCGAATCAGTTCGGCCTTGAAGTTGTCGTAGTCAATGCCTTCAAATTCAAGGTTTTGCGAGATGATATTGTTCTTCTCGTGCAAGATGGCGAGCATGAGATGTTCTGATCGCACAATGTCCGAATGAAACTCTTTCGCGATGATATAGGTGAACTTCAATACCCGCTCGGCCTGTTTGGTGAGCGGTAGGGCGAGGTTGTTGTTCTGGCTAAAATTGGCTGTGCGTACCGAGGCCTCCAATTTCTTGGTAAAGACCTCGAGGTTCAGGTTGAGGTTTTCGAGCATCTTGATGGCGATACTGCCTCCGTCTCTCAACATGCCGAGAAAAAGGTGCTCCAAACCCACGTATGCGTTACCAAGGCGTTTCGCTTCCTCGTGACTTAATGACAAAATGTCACGAACCCTTGGCGAGAATTTTGCGTCCATATAATCCTAATTCGTTTATTTCCAACTAATTAATAAAAAATCGCACAAATATCCTTTTGAGGATTTTTGCGGTGCAAAGGTACAAACAAAAACCGCGCCGCGCCACATCTTGCGACGGTTTCTTCAAAATAAAAGAATTTAGGTCAATTTTGCGATTTGTAACTGATTTTTCCGTATCTTTGCACCCTTATTAATTAAAGCGAATAATCAAACCCAAAAATGGACGAAAATAATATCAATACCCCTGAAAATCAGGAAGGAAACATTCCTGAGAATATTGGAGAAAAAATCATCAAGGTCAACCTTGAGAACCAAATGAAGTCGGCTTATATCGACTATTCGATGTCGGTTATCATTTCTCGTGCCTTGCCCGATGTGCGCGATGGTCTCAAACCCGTGCACCGTCGTGTGCTCTATGGCATGAAGGAACTCGGCGTCACCTCACGTAGCGGCTACAAGAAATCAGCCCGTATCGTCGGTGAGGTGCTTGGTAAGTACCACCCGCACGGCGACTCGTCGGTCTACGATGCCATGGTGCGTATGGCCCAAAACTGGTCGCTGCGCTATCCTTTGGTGGACGGTCAAGGTAACTTCGGTTCCGTCGACGGCGACAGCCCCGCAGCCATGCGTTATACCGAGGCACGTCTGCAAAAGATAGCAGAAGAGATGCTCGACGACCTCGACAAGGACACCGTCGACTTCCAGAACAACTTCGACGACTCACTGCAAGAGCCTACCGTGCTGCCAACGCAGATTCCTACCTTGTTGGTCAACGGCACCAACGGTATCGCTGTGGGTATGGCCACCAATATGGCACCGCACAATTTGAGCGAGTGCATCGATGGTATCATCGCCTATATCGACAACCGCGACATTGACACGCAAGGTCTGATGCAATACATCAAGGCTCCCGATTTCCCGACCGCTGGCGTAATTTACGGTTACGAAGGTGTACGCGAGGCGTTTGAGACGGGTAGGGGACGTATCGTCCTTCGCGGCGAGACCCACTTCGAGGAACACAACGGCCACGAGCGCATCATCGCCACCTCGATACCTTACCAGGTCAACAAGGCCGAGATGATCAAGAAGACTGCCGACCTCGTCAACGAGAAGAAATTGGAAGGTCTTGCTGATATCCGTGACGAGTCAGACCGCAAGGGTATCCGCGTGGTGTATGAGCTGAAACGCGACGCCAACCCTGACGTGGTGCTGAACAAGCTGTTCATGATGACCCCGCTCCAAAGCTCGTTCAACGTGAACAATGTGGCTTTGGTCAATGGTCGTCCATATACCTTAAACCTCAAGCAGTTGATTGAGCATTTCGTGGCCCATCGTCACGAAATCATCCTGCGCCGCACCCGCTTTGAGCTGAAGAAGGCCGAAGATCGCGCCCATATCTTGGAAGGTCTGGCCCGCGCCATCGACATCGTCGACGAAATCATCGCCACTATCCGTGCCTGTAAGGGCGGTACTCCTGAGGCCAAACAAGCCATCATGGACAAGTTCGGCTTCGACGACCCGCAAGCCAGCGCCATCGTAGCCTACCGCCTCGGTCAGTTGGCCGGCCTCGAAATCAAGAAGATCATGGACGAGTTGGACGAAATCCACGAGCGCATCAAGCATTTCCACGATATTCTACAAAATGAGGACTTGCAGTTCCAAATCATCAAGGACGAGCTGTTAGTCATCAAGGAGAAATATGGCGACGCCCGCCGCACCCAGATTGTGCCCGCCGCCGGTGAGTTCCGCATGGAAGACATCATCGCCGACGACGCCGTGGTCATCACCATCTCGCACCTCGGTTACATCAAGCGCACCCCGCTGACCGAATACCGTGTGCAGAGCCGTGGCGGCAAGGGCTCGAAGGGCTCTGCCACCCGCGACACCGACTTCATCGAGCATATCTTTACGGCCACCAACCACAACCACCTGCTCTTCTTCACCGAGCAAGGCAAGTGCTACAAGCTGCGCGCCTTCGAGATTCCTGAAGAGGGCAAGAACAGCAAGGGCCGCGCCATCCAGAACCTGCTGCCGCTCGACAAGGACAACAAGGTGATGGCCTACCTCAACGTGAAGAGCATGAGCGACGAGGACTATCTCGAAAACAACTATATCATCCTCTGCACGAAGAAGGGTATCATCAAGAAGACGACTTTGGCGGCCTACAAGAACGTGCGCCAAAATGGTATCATCGCCGTCAACATCCGCGAAGACGACCAACTGCTCGAAGCCTGCCTCACCAGTGGCAACGACGAGGTGCTGATGGCTGTCCGTTCGGGCAAGGCTGTCCGCTTCAACGAGCAGACTGTCCGTCCGATGGGCCGCACTGCCACGGGTGTGAAAGCCATTACCTTGGCCTCCGAAAACGATGAGGTCATCGGCATGGTGTGCATCAACGACCCGCAACAGAACGTGTTAGTGGTTTCTGAAAACGGCTTCGGCAAACGCTCCGACATCAACGACTACCGTATCACCAACCGTGGTGCCAAGGGTGTGAAGACCTTGAACATCACCGAAAAGACAGGTGACCTCATCGCCATCAAGGGCGTCACCGACGACGATGACCTGATGATTATCAACAAGTCGGGTATTGTCATCCGTATGGCGGTCAGTAAGTTGCGCGTGGTGGGTCGCGCTACTCAAGGCGTGAAGCTCATCGACTTGCGCGGCACTGACCAAATCGCTGCCGTCACCAAGGTGGACCATGAAGACGAGCCTGAAGAAACCGAGGCCATCGAGCCCGCAGAACCTGTCGAAGGAACTGAAGAGCCCACGCAGGAGACTCCAGAAAACACTTTGGAACAATAATTGTAAGGAAAAAGATAACAAACGAAATTGTCAAACTTTAATAAATTGAAAAAATGAAAAAAGTAATGATTTTGTTAGCCATCGTGCTCACTGCCAACGTGATGATGGCCCAAAAGAAAGACAGAACCGATGCTTTCATGTACAACAAGAATGGCCAATACGAAAAGGCTATGGTGTCCATTGAAAAGTGCGTCAATCACGAACAATTCTATGGCATGAAGCCCAACGACCAATCTCAAGCTTGGTTGTATCGTGCCGTCATCTACCAAAACGTGCTTCAGTCGGGCGACGAGGCCTTGAAAGCCAAAGCTCCCGATGCACTTGAAATTGTGTACGAATCGCTGATGAAGTGCATGGAAAACAAGGACTTCCTTGAAGAGAACAAGCAGGACATCTACAATCGCGTGGGTTCCGTGATGACTTCCTACTACAACCAAGGTTCAGCCGCTTTCGACAACCAAGACTATGCCACGGCTGCTACTTCGTTGAAGAAGGCCTACGACATCGCCAACAGCCTCGGCAGCCCCGATGCCAACGAGATGCTGAAATATGCAGCCTATGCTTGCACGAGAGGCAAGGACTATGCTACCGCCGTTGAGTATTACACTGAACTCCAGAACAATGGCTACGATGGCGAAGACCTCTATTATAGCCTCGCCTCAGCCTACATCAGCTTAGACAACAAAGACAAGGCTGCCGAAATCATTGCCGCTGGTCTGGCGAAGTATCCCAGCAGCGACATGCTCATCCGTGAAAACGTCAACCTGAAGCTTTCGGAAGGCCATCAGACCGAGGCCGTCAGCGACTTAGAGAAGCTGTTGGAAACCCGTCCCGATGACTACACGGTCATGTTCGCCCTTGGCACCATCTACGGTGACGAAAACAACGACGCCATCTACGATGCCGACAAAGCTGTCGGCTACTACATGAACGCCATCGAGGTGAAGCCCGACTACTTCGATGCCATCTACAACCTCGGTGCTCTCTACATCACCATGTCGAACAAGCTGAAAGCCCAAGCCAACGAAATCACCGGTTTCTCGAAGGCTGAAATCGAGCAATATGACGCTCTGATTGCCCAGGCTGAAGAGTTGCTCCGCACGGGTCTGCCATACGTGAAGCAAGCCTACGAAACCCAACCTTCGCCGGAAGTGAAGTCCGTATTGAGAACCATGTATGTGCAACTCAAGATGAACGACGAAGCCAAGGCTTTGGACGAGCAATAAGCCAAAACAACCCATAAAAATAGAGCCCCGCTGTTTGGCGAGGCTCTATTTTTTTGTCTGAAGGCAGCAGGTTATTCCGCCATGGCGTGTTTGTAACCTTGCACCTTGTTCCAGTCACCGCGCGTGAAGTCGGGCATGTACACCGGCATACCGCCGTTGGCAATAGAGGCTGCCGTCAACTCGCCGAGACAGGACCATTCAGCGGCGTCGTAGACGTCTTGGTCAAGCGGCAGACCGTGTTGCAGGCAGTAGATGAGGCGGTAGTCCATGACGAAGTCCATGCCGCCGTGACCACCCACTTCCTTGGCCTTGGCCTCGATTTCCTTCGCGATGGGGTGAAGATATTCGGCTGAAATCTTGTCGCGCACATCAGCCGGCACAAAAGCATGGGGATTGAGTTCCTGACCTTCCTCGAGGAAACCTGCGGGGAATTTATCCTGAAGGATGGTGTAGCCTTCAATCGGGTACTTGTTGGCAAAACCTTCAGTGCCAGTCAGCTGATACAAGCGGTTATAAGGACGGTAGGTGTAGACATCATGTTCGATAAGCAGGGTCTTGCCTAATTCGGTCTGAATCATGGTGGTCGTCATGTCGCCGTTGGCGAAGTCGTCAACGCCCATCATCTCTTTGGCGATTTTTTTGCCGTTGTAGGACGGCGTTCCCATGGCCACGAGGGTCTTCATGCGGTCGCCGCGGTGAATGTTGAAGGCTTGGCAGAGAGGTCCGAGGCCGTGGGTGGGGTAGACGTCACCGGCATGGCTTTGGTTGAACTCAAGGCGCCAGTTCTCATAGTAGTCTTTCCAATAAGGCTCCAGATTGTGGATGTAGGCACCTTCGCCGTGGATGAGTTCTCCGAGCATGCCTTGTTGGGCAAGGTTCAAGGCGGTCAGCTCGAAGAAGTCGTAGCAGCAGTTTTCCAGCATCATGCAGTGACGTTGGGTTTGTTCGGCCACGTCGACGAGTTTCCAGCAGTCCTCAATGGAGGTGGCGGCAGGCACTTCGACGGCGACATGTTTGCCGTGTTGCATGGCGTAGACAGCCATCTCGACATGGGTCTGCCAGTTGGTGGCAATGTAGACAAGGTCGATGTCGTCGCGGTCGCAAAGATCGCGCCAGGCTTCGCGACCTGCGTAAGCGGCAGCACGAGGCAGGCCTTTTTTGTCGAGAATTTTGGTTTGCACAGCCATGATACGGTCGGGCACAATGTCGCACAGAGCGACGACGGTCACGCCATCAATGTAGGTCATGCGGTCGACGGCATCTGGACCGCGCATACCGAGACCGATAAAGCCGATGCGGACGTTCTCGATGGGGTCGACGGCAAATTGCAGGACGCTCTTTTGTCCTTCGATGCGTTGTGGTTCGTCAAACACAATGGTGTTGTGGACGATAGAGTAATTACCCATGCGCACTTGATCCTGGGAAGGTGATTGTTGGCAGCATGAAGTGGCCAAAGTCAGTAAAACCAGGCCAACGATGAGGTGTAAAAACTTGTTTTTCATATTGTAGAAATTAATTTGAGGGCAAAAATAGGAATTATCATTGCAAAAATGCCTATCTTCGCAAAAATTTTTACTTCGTAGAATCTAAAGATTTCATCATTATGGACCATCTTTCACAAATCGCCGCTCATTTCATCGACCCGAAAACCATTGAAACTATTGAACCTTTGGGCAACGGACTCATCAACGACACCTATAAAATAATGGTACAAGGCGAACCAAAATACGTGCTGCAACGCATCAATAACGCCGTGTTTACCGATGTGGACATGCTGCAAAACAATATTGAAGCTGTTACTAACCATATTCGGCAGAAATATGAAAAACAGGGAGTTAAGGATATTAATCGTCGCGTGTTGCATTTTCTGAAGGCCGACACAGGCAAGTCCTATATCTTGGAGGATGGGAAATACTGGCGGGTGATGGACTTCATTGCCGATAGTTATACCTACGATGCCGTCACACCTGAATACGCCTATTACGCAGGCCGTTCTTTCGGTGATTTCGAGTCGTTGCTGACGGATTTGAAGGCACCGATAGGGGAGATTATCCCTGATTTCCACAACATTGAGTTCCGCCTGAAGCAAATGGAGGTTGCCATTGCCGAGGATAGGGTTGGACAAATGAGGGAGGTTGAAGTGCAAAAGTTTGTGGCAAAGATTAGGGAAGCGGCGGACAGGATGTGCCTTGGCGAAAGGCTTTATCGCGAGGGCAAGTTGCCCAAGCGTATCTGCCATTGCGACACCAAGGTAAACAACATGCTGTTTGACAAGGATGGCAATGTACTGTGCATCATTGACTTGGACACCATCATGCCGAGTTTTGTCTTTTCCGACTATGGCGACTTTTTGCGTTCAGCGGCCAACACAGGTGCTGAGGACGACCCCGACTTGGACAATATCCATTTCAACATGGAGATTTTCGAGGCGTTCACGAAAGGTTATCTTGAGGGTACCAAGTCATTCTTGCTGCCCATTGAAAGAGAGAACTTGCCATACGCGGCCACGTTGTTCCCATACATGCAGGCCGTGCGCTTCCTCACGGACTACATCAATGGCAATACCTATTATAAAATAAGGTATCCTCATCACAATCTGGTGCGCACAAGGGCACAATGGCGACTGTTTGAGGAGGCCGAGAAGAGCCTCGCTGGAGTCAAGTTATGAAAAAAGGCGCGAAAAAAAGTCGCGCCTTTCTCGTGTCTCGAAATCGGGATCAATAGTTTTCAGCCTTGATTTGGAAGAAGGCTTGCGGGTGGTTGCACACGGGGCAAATCTGTGGAGCTTTCTTGCCAATGACGATATGGCCACAGTTGGCGCATTGCCACACGGTGTCGCCCTCGCGTGAGAAGACGATGCCGTCTTCAATGTTCTTCAAGAGCTTGCGATAGCGTTCCTCGTGTTCCTTCTCGATGGCGGCGACCATTTCAAACAGCTTGGCAATTTTGGTGAAACCTTCCTCGCGGGCAGTCTTGGCCATGTCAGCATACATGTCGGTCCACTCGTAGTTTTCGCCGTCGGCAGCATCCTTGAGGTTGGTCATGGTGTCGGGCACATCGTCGTTGTGGAGCAGTTTGAACCAGATTTTGGCGTGTTCCTTCTCGTTGTTGGCCGTTTCCTCAAAGAGGTCGGCGATTTGGTTGTAGCCTTCCTTGCGGGCTTTGGAGGCGTAATAGGTGTACTTGTTGCGGGCTTGCGATTCTCCAGCAAAAGCAGCCATCAGGTTGGCTTCGGTTTTTGAGCCTTTTAATTCCATAATTGTCAGATTTTAAGTTAGTTATAAAATATTTTCAATTTCAATAGAGTAGGGGATGAACACCCAATTTGGGGCAAAGATAGCATTATTTTTCTGAAGTGCAATGTAAAATCCGTAATTTTGCGCCCATGTTTTCTGAACCCTACAATGAACGGATCATAGGTGGCGATTGGCCTGACGCGGAATGGCCGTCGTACATTCCCAAGTACCATTTGCACGACTTTGCCGCTATCGACTTCGAGGCCGCCAATGGCGAGGTGACCAGTGCTTGCAGCGTGGGTGTTGTCATTGTGCGCAATGATGAAATCGTCGATTCGTTCTACAGCCTCATCAAGCCGGTTCCGAATCGTTACGATTATTACACGACCAAGGTGCATGGCATCAAGTTCAAGGACACGAAAGATGCCGATACATTTCCGCAGGTGTGGTACAAGGTGGCGCACAAATTGAAAGGTTTGCCGTTGGTGGCCCATGGCATGTCGTTTGAAGAACGAGTGTTGAAGGCTTTACACAAATATTACCATATCCAATATCCGAAATACAAGTTTTACTGCACGCATCTTGGGTCACAGGCTTTAGTTCCGGATTTGGAGAATCACAAATTGCAAACCGTTGCATTGCATTTCGGCTACGACATCAAAAAGAACCATCACAACGCCTTGGCCGATGCGGAGGCCTGCGCCGTGATTGCTATGAATATTTTCTAAATGGAGTAGATACCAAAATACTCTATTTAACATAATATGGATTATATTGCAAAAGGAGATTTTTGAAAAAGAAGCCAATCCAGACAAAATTTCAACTTTTTCTTTGGCGGAAACGAAATGATGACTAAATTTGCAAATCGAAAAAATCATTATTCGAAATAATCATAAAACACTTATACAATGGAAATTACAGGAAAAGTGGTCAGATTAGGAACCCTGACCGAAGGACAAAGCGCCCGTGGACCTTGGCGCAAACAAGAACTCATCATCGAAACGGAAGAACAATATCCACGCACAGTCTGCTTGATTTGCTGGACAAACCAGATTGACGAAATCCAACAGTTTGCACCTGGCCAGACCATTAAGGCGCAAATCGACATCTCGTCACGCGAGTTTAACGGCAAGTGGTACACCGATGTTCGTGTGTGGCGTTTCGACCCCGTCGGTGCCACGGCTGCTCCCGCCGCTCCTGCACAGCCTGTACAACAGTCCTACCAGCAGCCCACCATGCACCAAACGCCTCCGGTGGCACAGCCTACAACAGAGTATTATCCGCCTGCGGAAGACAGCGTGGACGATTTGCCCTTCTAACATTATGTTAAATCACGGTTTCGGAAGCGATACTATTTGCGCCCTTGCCACCCCGCATGGCATGGGCGCAATTGCATTGGTGCGCGTCAGCGGACCACAAGCCATCCCCATCGTCGCTGCTTTGTTCCAAAAAAATGGTAAGTCGCTGGGAATAAGCAAAATCGTCTCTCACAAAGCCTACCACGGACACCTTATTAATAAAGGTGAACTGTTGGATGAGGTTGTAGTGACTTTTTTCAAAGCTCCTCACTCTTTCACTGGCGAAGACTCGGCAGAAATCAGTGTGCATGGCTCGGTCTATATCCAGCAGAAACTGCTTCAAGTCCTGATTGAGCATGGTTGCCGTATGGCTGAAGCCGGTGAATTTACACGCTGTGCCTTCGTCAACGGGAAATTCGACCTTGCCCAAGCCGAAGCCATCGCTGATTTGATTAGTTCGGAAAGCGAAGTCGCCCATCGTGTGGCCATCAACCAGCTGAAAGGCGGTTTTTCCAAAGAACTTCAAGTAATGCGTTCCAAACTACTGGAAATGACTGCATTAATGGAATTGGAGTTAGACTTCAGCGAGGAAGATGTCGAGTTTGCCGACCGCAGCAAACTGATGGCTTTGTTGGATGAGACTTTGGCGCACGTCAATCAGTTGAAAGATTCATTCCGTCTCGGCAATGCCATCAAAAATGGTGTACCTGTGGCCATTGTGGGTCAGACGAATACAGGAAAAAGCACCTTGTTGAACGCCCTTTTAGGTGAAGACCGTGCCATCGTGAGTGACATAGCCGGCACCACCCGCGACACAATCGAGGAAACGCTGAATATCAATGGAATACTATTCCGTTTCATCGACACGGCGGGCATCCGCGACACCGAGGAAACCATTGAGAAAATCGGCATTGAGCGTTCCTATCGCAAGATGAGTGAAGCAAATATCGTTATCGGGATGTTGGATGCCACAAACGACTATGAATCAATGTTTTCTTCAGCCAACGAGATTATTTCTAAGGTCGATTTGGAGCACCAGCAACTCATCCTATGTATTAATAAGGTAGACACTTTGGCTGACCAAGGCGAGGCGCTGTTAGGTCAACTGCGTCAGGATTTGGACAAAGACAAAATCATGGTGATTTGTCTATCGGCCAAGCATGGTTTCGGATTGAATGATTTGTACAACGCCCTGAAACACAGCCAGCCCCTCACCTATCCCGATGCTACTTTGGTCACCAATGTTCGGCATTACGAGGCCTTGGCCCACGCCAGTGAAGCCTTGCTTCATGTTAAAGAAGGACTTCAAATCAACACACCTACTGATTTGGTTTCACAAGACTTGCGTGAATCGATACATTATCTTGGCACAATCACAGGAGAGATTACGACATACGAGGTCTTAGGAACCATTTTCAGTCGTTTCTGCATCGGTAAATAATTCGTTATGAGCAAGCTGAATAACAAACCCAATAGCGTCCGCAACAAGTCCAGCATTGCCATCCTCATCACGGCGGCGGTGCTCATGCTCCTGATTTCAGGCATCCAGCAGAACTATGCACGCAAGCAAATCCGTAACAACTTGGAGCGCAATGCTGAAATGGAATTGATTATCAAGGCTATAGATGTCAGACATTCGCTTGAGGATGTGAGTCTGGCGCTCCGAAACCGCAGTTGGGAATTCGAGCAGTACCTCCCCTATCCCGATTCCTTGTTTGCCGTCACGCGCCGCATCGTGGAAGAGAACCCCAATTTTGCCGGGTGCTGCATCGCCATGGTCCCCAACTACTATTCCGAAAAAGGCCGCCTTTTCGAGCCTTACACCCTGCGTCGCGGCGAGGTGATTGAAACCTGTCAGCTTGCCTCTGAGGAGCATGACTATAGCATCAATAAGAATTTTATTTTGGCGGCTGAAAACGATAGTTCTTTTTGGAGTGAACCCTATCATGACGAAGACGACCCCAAGGTAACGCTCATCACTTATACTTTCCCCATATACGATGCATCCGGGGACATGGCTGCCATTGTCGGTATTGACTTAAGCACGGAATGGATTGGCAAATTGCTGAATTCGAGACACATGTTTCCTTCCTCTTACAACCTTTTGCTGTCAGGTGAGGGCAGGTTGATTTATAGACCTGATGGCGAGATAAAGCACAAGGATGTAGATCAAATCATGGGCTTGGTTAATGACAGCACCGCCAAACACACAGTAAGTGCTTCAGGGCTTGTCACCATATTTTCATTCGTCGACTGGGAAGACCATACCAAAGGTTCGGTGTTTTATTATACCCCCAAGTCCCTCAGCCCCTGGCGTATCGCCGTCATCAACTACAACGATGAAGTGTTTGGGCCATTGATAAAGATGGGTTGGATCAACCTATTATTGACCTTGGCCGGTCTGCTGATTCTCGCCTTCATCATCCAACATTCCGCCAAGAACCTCTCCGAACTGCAACAGGCCAATTTGGAGCGGGAACACATTGAAAGTGAGTTGAATATCGCGCGGAACATACAAATGTCCATGGTGCCCAAAAGTGACACGTCGGCCCTGCGCGAAGACTGCAACATCGTAGGTTTGCTTGAACCTGCCAGGATGGTGGGTGGTGACCTTTACTCCTATTTCATACGTGATGAGAAACTGTTTTTCTGCATCGGCGATGTGAGCGGCAAAGGTGTCCCCGCTGCTTTGGTGATGGCTGTGGCAAACGCCCTATTCCGTTCCGTATCAGCACACGAAGCCAATCCGGCACGTATCATGCATGCCTTGAACGAGATTGGTTGCCAACGCAACGAGCAGAATATGTTTGCCACCTTCTTCATCGGTGTGCTCGACTTGCCCACGGGTAAGTTGCGCTATTGCAACGCCGGCCACGAAAAACCTTTCGCTATCGGCAAGGAAATCAAGCTATTGCCTGCCAAGCCGCATTTGCCTTTGGGCGTGATGGACGACATGATTTACACCGCGCAGGAAACGGTGTTGCAGCCGAGTGAGAGCCTGTTCCTTTACACTGACGGCCTGACTGAAGCCAAGAACGAAAGCCACGAACTTTTCGGGTTGAAACGAATTGAAAAGGGTTTGCAGGATTGCATCGAAAATGAGTCCATTACACCGGAAAAACTCATTCAAACCATGACCCATCGGGTGAATGGTTTTGTCGACGGTGCCGAGCAGAGCGACGACCTCACCCTGCTGGCCATCCAATACACGCCACAGGAGAAACCACTCATTCTTTACGAGAATTTGACCCTGAATAACAAGGTGAGCGAAATATCGAAACTCAACGCCTTTGTGCAGTCGGCCACAGCAGCACTGAACATGGAAAAAGGGCTTGCGAACCAACTCAAGTTGGCCGTTGAGGAGGCCGTGACCAATGTCATTGATTATGCCTATCCGAATGGTACTGAGGGCTATATAGACATCACCATTGAGGCGGATGAGAGCCGCATACGATTCATTCTCAGAGATTCGGGTGCTGAGTTTGACCCAACTGCCGTGAGCAAAGCCGACACTACCCTTTCCATAGACGAGCGTCCTATCGGCGGTTTGGGTGTTCTCCTTGTCCGCAACCTGATGGACAGCATCAACTATGAGCGTACCGAAGGTAAAAATATCCTCCGTTTGGAGAAAATGTATAAATTTGCAGTACATTAATTATCATACCATGAATACTACCATCACAGAAAAAGACGGTAAATATACCGTATCTCTCGAAGGCGAACTTGATACCGCCCATGCCCTTGAAGTCGAACAAGCCATGCAGCCCCTCCATGATTTGAGCGGGAAAGACATCACTATCGACTGCACCCAATTGGATTACATCGCCTCCAGCGGCCTGCGCATCCTTTTGGCCTTGCTGAAAAGTGCCAAAGCCAATGGCAACAAGGTCGTTTTGAGCAACCTGAACGACGAAATCAAGGATGTCTTCAAAATGACGGGCTTTATCGACCTCTTCGAAATAAAATAAATTGCATCTTATGAAAAACTATTTCAACCAATCTGCCAAGTGGATTGGCATGATATTACTATTGCTGTTTTCCGTTGGATTGAAAGCTCAGGAAGCCGACAACGAGTTCAGTTTGAATGCCCAAGTGGTGACCCGTGGCGAGATACGTGCAGGCGGTTTCAAGGGCGATAGCCTTGACGCGGGTCGCAAAGCACATTTTGTTTTGGGCAAATACATCATCACAGCGGACTATAAACGCTCGTGGTTGGAAGTGAAATTGTCACCGAAGTTTTCCGGCGTTTGGGGTCAGGGTACTGCTGGCATGAACCTTTATGAAGGTTGGGCCAAGTTGCAGAACAAACAGGGCCTCTTCACCCAGATTGGCCGTCAGGAACTGGACTATGACAACGGTCGTATCATCGGCAACGACGACTGGACAATGACTGCGCCTACCCATGATGTACTGAAATTGGGTTATGATGGTGAAAGCCACAAGGTTCATCTAATGGTAGCCTACAACCAGGACGCTGACAACATGGATAACGGAACCCTCTACTATTCGGGTGGCCTGCAACCCTACAAAACGATGCAAACGCTTTGGTATCACTATGATACGCCAAAGAAGATGTTTGGCGTTTCGTTGTTGGGCATGAACATCGGGATGCAAAGTGCCAAGGAGACTGAACCTAATGTCACCTACTACCAACAGTTGGTGGGCACCTATATGGCCCTTCGGCCTAAATATTGGTCGTTGGAAGGCGAATTCTACTACCAGATGGGTAGACAGGAACACGGCTTGCCTATCGATGCTTTCATGGGTAGCGTGAAAGCCACCGTTACACCAAGCGAGAAATACGGGTTCTTTGCCGGATACGACTATTTGAGCGGCGACAAGTTTTTTTCCGTGCCAGCTGATGGACACTTGGGCATGGTTCACCACGACAAAATCAGAGCTTTCAATGCTATTTTCGGTTCTCACCACCAGTTTTACGGCGCGATGGACTTCTTTTATATGGACAACTTTTACAGAGGCTTCTCCCCTGGCCTCCAAAACCTCTATGTGGGTGGCAAGGTAAGTCCTGTCGATGGCCTGAATCTCGATGCGGCATACCATTACTATGCCATCACGACCAAGCTCGATTATTTGGACAGCAACACTTTAGGGCATGAAATTGATTTTTCAGCATCATACGCTTTCAGCAAGGCGGTTTCGGTGTCGGCTGGATACACTTACATGCATGGCTCAGAGACAATGACCATACTCCAAGAAATCCAAGAAGTTACCGAGCAGCGCAAGTTGCATTGGGGCTGGCTGATGCTTTCGGTGAAGCCTACGTTGTTTAGAACGCTTTGGCAAGACAAGAAATAAATGTGACAACTTTTCTTTGCAAGGATTGAAACACACCGTGCCATTGAAAAATTTCATACTTTTGGAGTTTAATTTGAGAGTATATGATAACCATTTCCGAAATACTAAAAGGCAGTGAATACAGCCTAACCCAATTCAGTGAAAACAAGATTATTGAATTGGAAAATAATATCATTGAAAAAGAGGTAAAAGGGAAACCAACACCTTATATCAAATGTTTGGTGAGGAACAAGGAAATAAAACTCACACCCGAAGAAATAGTCCGCCAACTTTATTTGATGGTTTTGACCGAGGATTTCCATTACCCCGTTTCGAGAATGGAATTGGAATATGCGGTGACTTTTGGACGAGAGAAGAAGCGCGCCGACATTGTGGTTTTCGACAAAGACCAAACCAATACGCCTTACATCATTGTTGAGCTGAAAAGTCCCAAGCTGAAAGATGGCAAGGAACAACTGAAAAGCTATTGCAACGGCACAGGTGCGCCAATAGGTGTGTGGACGAATGGTGAAAGTATTTCATATTATCATCGCAAAGACCCGAATTTCTTTGAGGATATTCCAACCATTCCTAAGGCCAACGAAAAACTTTCCGACATTTTGAGTGAGCGATGGTTCATTGATGATTTGGTGAAGAAAGACAAGTTGGTCAATGAACGCAAATCGCTGAAAGACTTGATTTTGGAAATGGAAGACGAGGTGCTTGCCAATGCTGGTGTTGATGTATTTGAAGAGGTTTTCAAACTGATTTTCACCAAATTGTATGACGAAATGGAAAGTGGTCGGAAGAAAGACCGCCATTTGGAGTTCCGCAATTATGGCGATACCGAAACCGAGCTGAAGGTGAAACTGCAAAACCTTTTCGACGAGGCAAAAGGAAAATGGTCTGGAGTTTTTTCTAAAGATGACAAGCTGATGCTTACGCCATCGCATTTGTCGGTTTGCGTGAGTTCGTTGCAGGACGTGAAACTGTTCAATTCCAACTTGGATGTGGTTGATGAAGCCTTTGAATACCTGATCAACAAAAGCAGCAAAGGCGAGAAAGGACAATACTTCACACCTCGTTATGTGATTGACATGTGTGTGCGAATGTTGAATCCTTCTGATAAGGAAACCATGATTGACACGGCTGCCGGAAGTTGCGGTTTCCCCGTGCATACCATTTTCTATGTCTGGCAAAAGATTTTGGAAAGCAAGGGCTTGAAAAAGAGCCATTTGTTTACATTGGAACAGAAACCAGCAGAGTGCACTGATTATGTGCAAAATAAAGTATTCGCCATTGATTTTGACGAACGTGCCGTTCGCGTGGCAAGAACACTGAACCTTATTGCAGGCGATGGGCAAACAAATGTGTTACATCTCAATACATTGGATTACGAACGGTGGAGCGATAGAACAGAGGATAAAGATTGGCTAAAAACCTATTCCCAAGGATGGTATAAGCTTGATGATATGCGTGTACACGCAAATTCTAACCGTGATTTCCAGTTTGACATCCTCATGGCCAATCCTCCGTTTGCGGGCGACATCAAGGAAAGCCGTATTTTGTCCAAGTATGAATTGAGCAAAAATGCCGCAGGCAAAATGGCCAGCAAGGTTGGGCGCGACATTCTTTTCATTGAGCGCAATCTTGACTTCCTGAAACCTGGCGGGCGTATGGCTGTCGTTTTGCCGCAAGGCCGTTTCAACAACAGCAGCGACAAATACATCCGCGATTACATTGCCGAGCGTTGCCGCATTTTGGCGGTGGTGGGTTTGCATGGAAATGTGTTTAAGCCGCACACTGGAACAAAAACAAGCGTATTGTTTGTGCAGAAATGGGATAACAAGTTGTGCCCCAAGAAAGAAGACTATCCCATTTTCTTTGCCACCATGCAAGAACCGAGCAAGGACAACAGCGGAGAGAAGATTTTCGTAAAGAAAGGCGATTATCCGCGTGTTGCAAAACCCACCGAAGGGCAAAACGAATGGATGGTTTCTGATGCGGTGTCATACTATGAAGTTTCGCCCAAGGAAAACAACGAATACCTGTTGGACAGCCACGGCCATCTGATTGTGAAGCACGACCTTTTCAACCACGACGGTTTGACCAAAGACGGCATTGCCGAAGCCTTCGCCGAGTTTGCCAAAAAGGAAGGGCTAAGTTTTTTTTAAATAGCCCTTTCAACGAAGAAAAGTATAAAGCGTTGTTGGAAGGGCTAGAGATAAGCGAGGTAATGTATGGAGATTTAGATTCATACGAACGAATTGATGCTGAATTATATAATAAGAATTACACTCATTTTAAAACAGCGCTGAAAAGAATTCCTTTTACCACGTTTGAAAAAGAAAGTGATATAATCAAAAAAGGTATTTTTGACATAAAATCAAGTTGTTATAGCACTACTGGGATACCTTTTGTACGTATTTCAAATTTAAGGAATATGATAATTGACACTTCTGATATTGTTTATATTCCTATTGAAGAACATCGTAAAAATTACAAAACAGAACTAAAACGTGGCGACATTATACTTTCGAAAACTGCTATTGCAGCAGCATCAATAGTTAATTTGGAAAAATGTAATGTTTCACAAGACACAGTTGCGATAAAACTCAAATCAGAATCAAAAGTTTTGAGTTATTATGTGGTGGTTTTCTTAAACACGAAATATGGGTTAGAGCAATTACAAAGAAGATTTACTGGCAATATTCAAATGCACCTCAACTTGGATGAATGCAAGAAAGAAGTGCTAATTCCAGTTTTTCCAAAGCAGTTTCAAGAACAAATTCAAATACTTTTTGAAAAATCCATATTAAATAGTGCACAATCCTCATCTTTATATTCTGAAGCAGAAGATTTGTTGCTGTCTGAGCTTGATCTAAAAGACTGGCAACCAAGCAGCAATCCATTCAATATCAAGCAACTGAAGGAATCGTTTTTGGCAAGTGGAAGATTGGATGCGGAATATTATCAAAGTAAATACGATGATTTGTTTGCTCAATTATCAAAATATGAGTGTGATACCATCAAAGACATTGCACACATAAAGAAGTCTGTGGAACCGGGAAGCGAAGCCTACCGAGACGAAGGAATTCCGTTTGTGAGGGTTTCAGATGTAACCAAATTCGGCATTTCCGACCCAAGCATTTTCCTGTCGCCTAATGATTTCGATTTGCAGGCACTTCAACCCAAGAAAGACACCATCCTTTTGTCGAAAGACGGCAGTGTCGGCATAGCCTACAAGGTGGAAAAGGATATGGATTGCATCACATCGGGTGCATTGCTTCATTTGTCGGTGTTCAACGAAGATTACAATCCTGATTATCTAACGCTTGTATTGAATTCCGTTGTAGTGCAAATGCAAGCCGAGCGCGATTCCAACGGAGCCATCATACAGCATTGGAAACCGTCAGAAATAGAACAAGTAATCATCCCCAAACTGCCAAAGCCAATTCAAGATTCCATTTCAGCAAAGATTCAAGAGAGTTTTGCACTGAAAGCTGAAAGCAAGAGGTTGCTTGATGAGGCGAAGATGATGGTGGAGAGGGAAATTGAAAAAGGATAAAACAACTCAATATGGAATCCCAAACAACAGAATACAAGCAGCAGTTTGAAGAGATACGCAACATTATCTTGTTGCACAGGTCAAGGGCGCTGCAAAATGTCAATGAAGAGTCTTTGACGATGAGTTGGCAGGTCGGGCAAATCGTGTCCTATCGGTTGAAAAATAACGAATGGGGCAGCAAGGTGGTCACGCAACTTTCGGAATACCTGCGCACTAAAGACCCTTCGCTGAAAGGCTACAGCCGTAGAAACATCTATAATATGGCGAATTTCTACGAAACTTATTCTTCACCCGAATTTGCCGAGTTGGTTCAAGGCTTAAGCCTGCCTCAAATTGTGCAGACGGCATCTGCACAAATCAGTGCAGAAACAATTGTGCAGCCTGAAACTGCACAAATTGGTGATATAATTGTGCAGCCAGAAACTGCACAATTTTTCATCTGCTCGTTTTTGATTGAGAAAAAGAAATAAATATGGAAAACCAAACAAGACACAATATGAAAAAAACTAATGATTCAATCGCCCCCTTATCAAGATCGCAATATGGCATCTACGCTGAATGTGTAAGCCATGAAAATGAGGTTTTCTATAACCTACCGTTTCTCTTTGTCTTTGACGGTAGCCTCGATGCCGACCGCTTGTGCCGCGCCATCGAGACGACAATAAAGGCACATCCCACATTCTTCACCCGGATTGGGGTGACCGACGAAGGCGAACCCTTCCAGTCCGTCGATATGGAAAAGGAGGACTTCAGCCTTACCGTCGAACAGGTCTTAGACATTGAGGCCGAGAAACAGAAATTCATCGAGCCGTTCAAGCTCTATGGCGGCAGGCTGTTTCATACCAAAGTGATGCGCGACGCGGAACATATTTATTGGCTCTTCGACATGCACCATATCATCAGCGACGGCACCTCTTACAACATTATCATTAGCGATGTGGAGACGGCCTATAACGGCGGCACGCTTGCTCCCGAGGAAATGTCGATGCGGGAACTGGCCCTTGCCGAAGCTGAAATGCGCAAAACGCCCGCATTCGAGGAAGGCAAACAATGGTACGCCCAAAACTTCGACTGCGGCGACACGTTCACCCAACTCCTCCCTGACCGCGAAGTTCCTAGACAATCGGATGCTCATCTGGTCCGCATCCTCAATATCGACATGGATCGGGTGAATGCCTTCTGCAAGGACAACGATATCAAAAAGAGCACCCTTTTCACAGCGGCGTATGCCTACCTGTTGGCCAAATACAACAACGAGCAGGAATCGTTGTTCAACACGGTTTACAACGGCCGTACCGAACCGAAGTTCCAACACTCCGTTGGCATGACGGTGAAGACGCTGCCCGTTTACTCCAAGTTCACCGACGAGACCACCGTGCTTGACTTCATGAAAGCCAATCAAGAACAGATGGACGGCTGCCGCAAGCACGACCTCTATGCCTATACCGACCTGATGACCGACCTCAACCTGCAAAGCAACTCCATCTTTGTGTGGCACGGACTCTTGCTTGATTACACCGAGCTGATGGGCAAACCCATGCAGGCCATACAACTCCGCAAGCACAACGAGGATGTGTCGTTTTATCTGATGGCCTTCTATGTCGGCAAACAATACCATATCAGGGCGGAATACAATGCCAACCAATATTCCGAGACGCTGGTTGCCCAGTTCATGGAGAGTTACGAGGCCACCTTGGAAGGCTTCCTGAGCCAAACCTATCTGCGCGACATCGACATCACCACCAAGAGCCAATGCGCTTTGCTTGACAGTTTCAATCAGACCGACGTCCCCTACGACGAAACGCAGACCATCGTCTCGCTGTTCCGCCAGCAGGCCAAGGCCACACCCGACAATATCGCCGTGGTCTTTAAGGACAAGCGTTTCACCTACCGTGAGTTGGACGAGATTTCCGACCGCATCGCTGCCTATATCCATGGCAAAGGTCTTCACGAAGAGGATGTCGTTTCCATATTAATTCCCCGTTGCGAGTGGATGCCTATCGTCTCCATGGGCGTGTTGAAGGCCGGCTGCGGCTATCAACCCCTCGACCCGACTTATCCCTCGGAGCGCCTCAACTTCATGATGCAAGATGCTTCCGTCAAGTTGCTCATCGCCGATGAATCGTTGCGCGACATCGTGAACGAATACCAAGGCGACGTTATGTTGACGAAAGACATCAACCAACTGCCCACTGTCAACTGCCAACTGCCAACGGTAAAACCAGAGGATTTATTCATCATGCTTTACACTTCCGGTACTACAGGCACGCCCAAGGGCTGTCAGTTGGTGCATCGTAACCTTGTCGCATTCTGTAAGTGGTATCACCGCAGATTTAGCCTCGTTCCCGGCTGCAAAGTTACGGCCTACGCCAGTTTTGGTTTCGATGCCAATATGATGGAAACCTATCCATGTCTCACCAGTGGCGCCACACTTTATATTATCCCTGAAGAACTGCGCTTGGATTTGCTGGCATTGAACGAATACTTTGAACAAGAACAAATCACCCACGGATTCATGACCACGCAGGTGGCCTATCAGTTTGCCACTTCCGTGGAGAACCACAGCCTACGCTATCTGTTGACAGGCGGCGAGAAGTTGGCACCGCTGACTCCACCCACGAACTACATTTTGGCCAACCTTTACGGCCCGACCGAAAGCACCGTATGTATCACCTCCTTCGACGTGACGAAGCCCATGAAGGACATCCCGATTGGTGCGGCATTGGACAACACCAAACTTTATATAGTAGATAAAGTGGGGCGTCGTCTGCCTGTGGGCGCAGCTGGAGAGTTGTGGGTCGCTGGACCGCAAGTGAGCCGTGGCTACCTCAACCGTCCCGAAAAGACCGCTGAGGTCTATATCGCCAATCCCTTCGAAACCAACGAGAAATATGCCCACATCTACCGTACTGGCGACATCGTGCGCTATCTCCCTGATGGTAATATCCAGTTTGTGGGGCGCAAGGACGGTCAGGTCAAGATTCGCGGTTTCCGCATCGAATTGAAGGAAGTCGAAGGCGTTATCCTTCAGTTCCCGGGCATCAAGGATGCCACCGTGCAGGCCTTCGACGAGGAAGGTGGCGGCAAGTTCATCGCTGCCTACATCGTTTCTGATGAAACCGTCGACATCAATGCATTGAACGACTTCATCCTTGACCAAAAGCCGCCTTACATGGTGCCTGCCGTGACGATGCAAATCGACCGCATCCCGCTCAACCAGAACCAGAAGGTGAACAAGAAAGCCCTTCCGAAGCCCGAAAAGAAATCTGAAGCAATGGTGGAGAGCAACGTACCGATGAACCTGTTGGAGCAGGAAATCCATGGCATCATCGCAAAGATCATCAACACCGAAGACTTTGGCGTGACGACGGTATTGGGCTATGTCGGCCTAACCTCCATCATGGCCATCAAGTTGGCCATTCAAATCAACAAGCGTTTCGGTGTCACCCTTGATTCGAAATCCTTGGCCAAGACGGGCACTTTGCAGACCATCGAGAACGAGATTCTGTCCAAGATGATGAGCGAAGACTCTGGGGAAGAGGTGGTGAAGACAGAGACCCATGCCGACACGAACAATGTTCCGTTGTCATACGCGCAGATGGGTGTTTATGTGGATTGCGTAAAGCAGCCTGAGGCCACCGTGTATAATATCCCGATGGCAGTCCGTTTCCCCAAGGATGTGGACATCACCCTGCTTACCACGGCATTGGAGACCCTCGTCAAGGCGCATCCTCAAATGCGGGCGCATTTTGGAAGTTCGGGTTCCGATATCATCCAAATCATCGATTTCGAGCAACCTATCGAGATTCTGCATAGCCAGCATAACGAGGCAGAGATGGACCAATACAAACGGGAATTCGTCAAGCCGTTCAATTTGAGGCAAGGTCCGCTCTACCGCATGGAGATGGTCACCACCGAGCAATGGGTTTATCTTATGCTCGATTTCCATCACCTCATCATGGATGGCGGCTCCTTCGACCTGTTTTTGACCCAACTGTTCGACTTGCTCAATGGTCATGAGATTGAACCTGAATCATTCACCTACGCCGATTTCGTGGCAGCAGAGAAAGCCGCTGAAAGCGGCGAAGAATATGCATCTGCCAAAGACTTCTTCCAAGAACGTTTGGGCAACGTGGAAGGCGTGACCGAGGTACCGTCAGACCTGACCAACCCCAAAGAGCAAGGTGTCATAGAGACCTTGTCGAGCCAGTTGGACTTTGAAGCCATAGAGAGCTTCTGCCGTCAGCACAACATCACTCCGGCACATCTCACTCTCGCCGCTACTTTCTATGCACTTTCGCGTTTCACCAACAACGAGCAACTCTGCATCACCACCATCAGCAACGGACGTTCCGACTTGCGCATCAGCAATACTACCGGTATGTTCGTCAACACGCTGGCGTTGAGTGCCACTATTGGCGAGCAGACTGTGCTTGAGTTCCTTAAAGAGACCAGCAAGCAGTTCGATGAGACCTTGCGGCACGAGAAATATCCTTTCGCACAAATCGCTGCCGACTATGACCTTTCTGCCGAAATCATGTTTGCCTATCAGATGGGCGTTATCGACGAGCATAAGTTCAAGGGTCAAACGCTTGCCATTGACAATTTAGAGTCAGACACACCCAAGTTCCGCATTGCTTTCTATATCATGAACGACAAGGCTGGTAAACCGAGTGTGTGTGTAGAATACGACAATGGCCGTTACAGTCACGAACTGATGCAAAGTTTGGCTCAGTCGATTTGCAACGCTGCGAAGGCATTCATTCGTCAGCCAGAGATGAAGTTGCAGCGAGTGTCGCTGTTGGATGCCGAACAGACTGCCGTCCTCGACAGCTTCAACCAGACCGAGGTGCCTTACGACAACACACAGACCATCGTCTCGCTGTTCCGTAAGCAAGTGGCCCAAACGCCCGACAATATGGCGGTGGTGTACCATGACAAGCACTATACTTACAAAGAAGTGGATGCCATTTCGGAGCGTATCGCCAATTATCTTGTGAAGCAAGGCCTTGGCAATGAGGATGTGGTCTCGGTGCTCATTCCGCGCTGCGAATGGATGGCCATTGCCTCGTTAGGCGTGCTGAAGGCCGGTTGCGCTTATCAGCCCTTAGATCCGAGTTATCCCGCCGAGCGTCTGAACTTCATGATGAAGGATGCCAACGCCAAGTTGCTGATAGCTGATGAAGAATTGCGTCCCATCGTTGATGAATACCAAGGTGGAGTGTTGTTGACGAAAGACATTGACCAACTCCCAACTGTCAACTGTCAACTATCAACTCCAATTCTGCCTTCAAGCCTCTTCATCATGCTTTACACTTCGGGTTCGACGGGTACGCCTAAGGGCTGCCAACTCGAACATGGCAACTTGGTGGCTTTCTGCCATTGGTACCAGAGACATTATGGCTTGACTGCCAACGACAAGGTGGCCGCCTACGCCAGCTATGGCTTTGATGCCTGCATGATGGACCTCTACCCTGCCCTCACTTGTGGCGCTTGCGTCTACATCATCGGCGAGGACATCCGCTTGAACTTGCCAGATTTGAATGATTACTTCAATTCAAATGGTATAACTCATTCATTTATAACAACACAGGTTGGATATCAGTTTGCCACTAATGTTGAGAACCATTCATTGCGTTGCTTCGCTGTGGGTGGTGAGAAACTCTCGGCACTCAACCCGCCGACGAACTATAAGATGTACAACGGCTACGGCCCGACGGAATGTACCATTTTCACCACGAATTACTGGGTGAAGGATTACGAATTAGACATTCCCATCGGTAAGCCCTTAGACAATCTGAAACTCTATATCGTTGACAAGCAATTCAATAGACTGCCTATCGGTGCCATGGGTGAGTTGTGGGTTACAGGACCGCAAGTGAGCCGTGGCTATCTGAACCGTCCCGAAAAGACTGCCGAGACCTACATAAAGAATCCTTTCAGCGACGACCCGAAGCACAGTCGTGTGTATCGCACGGGTGACATCGTGCGTTACCTCCCCGACGGCAACATCCAGTTTGTGGGACGTAAGGACGGTCAGGTGAAAATCCGTGGTTTCCGTATCGAAATGAAGGAAGTGGAAGCCGTCATCCGCCAATACCCGGGTATCAAAGATGTCACCGTGCAAGCCTTTGACTATGAGAATGGTGGCAAGTTCATTGCCGCTTACATCGTCAGCGATGAGAAGGTGGACATCAAGCAGTTGAACGCCTTCATCGGGCAACAGAAGCCGCCTTACATGATTCCTGCGGCAACGATGCAGATTGACAGCATCCCGTTGAACCAGAACCAGAAGGTGAACCGCAAGGCCTTGCCTGCCCCCGTCATCCAAGCTGCTGACCACGAATATGTGGAGCCGACTAACGAAGTTGAGAAACTTTTCTGCAAGATTTATGGTGACATTCTGTCCATGGACAAGATTGGCGCGACAGACAACTTCTTCGAGTTGGGCGGCACCTCGCTCATGGTGACCCGTGTCATCATCGAGGCCGACAAGGCCGGTCATCATATCGCCTACGGTGACGTGTTTGCCAACCCGACACCGCGAATGTTGGCCAACTTCCTCACGGGTGGCACCGTTGACGAAGACGAAGAGGCCCGCAGCTACAACTACGGCCCCATCAACCATATTCTTGAAGGCAACACCCTTGATGCTTTCCGTAATGGCGAGCGTCAAACTATTGGGAATGTGTTGCTTACAGGTGCCACGGGCTTCTTGGGCATCCATGTCCTCAAGGAACTCATCGACCGAGAGGATGTGCCGACCATTTGGTGCATGGTCAGGGCTGAGAACCAAGAAAAGGCCGAACGCCGCCTGAAAGGAATGTTGTATTACTACTTCAGCAACAGCTATAATGAGTTGTTTGGCAGTCGTTTGCGTGTCATCAACGGCGATGTGACCCAAGAAATCAATGTGGATGACAAAGTCGACACCGTGTTTAATTGCGCTGCTGTGGTGAAGCACTTCTCCAAGGGCACCGAGATTGAGGATGTCAACGTGGGCGGCACGGTGCACTGTGTCCAGTTCTGCCTGCTGAACAATGCCCGACTGATTCACGTTTCCACGTATAGCACCGCTGGCATGTCCATCAATGGGATGCCTCCTGAGGATACGGTCTACACCGAGCAAAAACTCTATTTCGGCCAGAACCTTGGCAACCAGTATTCGCACTCGAAGTTCATCTCCGAGCGCGTCGTCCTCGATGCTGTGGCCTTGCACAAGTTGAACGCCAAGGTGATGCGTGTGGGTAACCTCGCCCCGCGTTCCACTGATGGTGAGTTCCAGATCAACTTCCAGACCAACAGCGCGATGGGACGTATCAGAGTGTATCAAATGTTGGGCTGCTATCCTTACGACATTACCGATGCGCCGATGGAGTTCTCACCCATCAACGAGGTCGCAAAGGCCATCGTGACGCTTTCTGAGACACCACAACAATGCTGTCTGTTCCATCCTTACAACAATCACTTCGTGCACTTCGGTGATGTTTTGGAGGAACTATCGAAGGTCACTCAAGGTCCGCGTCAGGTGGAGGCCGAGACTTTCAATGAGGCTATGGAAGTCGCCAAGCAAGACCCTGAAAAGGCCAAGCGTCTTTCCAGTCTGCTGGCCTACCAAGACATGGCACACGGACAAAAGGCTGTCATGATTCCAGCTGACAACCAATATACGACGCAGGTGTTGTATCGCCTCGGATTCCGATGGTCGAGCACTTCGTGGGATTACGTGGACCAGATGCTGAAGGCCATCGCAGGCTTCGGTTATTTCGAATAAGAAAAAAGGCCTGGGAATTTCGATTCTCAGGCCTGATTTTCAATCTGTTTCGTCTATCACTTGACTCGATTTTCGAGCCTTTTCAAACAAGTCCGCCATCGTGGGGTTGTTTTGCGTCAACTTCTTGATGGTCAAGGCTTCGGCTTTGTCGTTGGCCAAACGCAGGTTGTTCTCGCTACCGATTAGCGCGTCCTTGATTTTCTGCAAATGCGAAATGGACTTGTCAATTTCATCGATAGCCGTTTGGAACTTCTCGCTGGCGAGACGGTAGTTTCGTCCAAACTTGTCGCGGAAATCAAGCAACTGGTTCTCGAAGTTGGTCACGTCGATGGATTGGCTCTTCGCAATGGCCAATTGTTGCTTGTATTCAAGGCTCTTTTTCGAGGTCTGCACGAGCAGTGAAATGATGGGCAGGAAGAATTGCGGGCGGATGACATACATCTTGTCGTAGCGATAGGAAACATCCACAATACCGCTGTTATACAACTCATTGTCAGGCTCCAAGAGAGATACTAGTACGGCAAACTCGCAACCTTTTGTTCGGCGGTCGGCATCCAATTTCTTGAAGAAATCTTCATTTTTGTGCTTGGTGGCGGTTTCGTCGGCCTCGTTTTTCATCTCGAACATGATGGAGACGTATTCCGTGCCATCTGGAGCATAGTCGCGGAAGATGAAGTCGCCCTTTGAGCCACTAGAGGCATCGTTGTCCTTCTCGAAATAGGCATTGGGCAGCAGGGGACGCATCATCTGATTGTATTGTGTAGAGCAGTGTACTTCAAGGGTCTCCCCTATCATCTTGGTTGACATCTTGGTTTTCAGGTCTTTATAGTAGTCGACTTGCTCCTGCATCATCTTCAACTTGGCCTCATACTGCTCTTTTTGCGTGTTCACGTAATTGACCGCCTTCTGTCGTGAAATTTCAGCCGAGGCCTTCAGTTCAGCAATCTCCTTGTCCTTGCCTTGCAAAGTCTCGGCTGCCTTGCGCTGTTCTTCCATGATGGCAATCCGCAGTTTGCTTTCGCTCTCGCTGACGCTTGATTTCAGTCCGCTGATTTCCAAATCCTTGCGACTCAGCGCATCTTGATATTTCTTCTCCACTTTGGAAACAGCCAGTTCTTCTTCGGTTTTCTGTCGCTCTTGCATCTCACGGAGACGACGTTCCACCTCATCATGGAACTCGGCGTTTTTCACCTGACTAACGATGGAAGCATAATCCGCCTCATCGACGGTGAACACGCTTCCACATTTCGGGCATTTTAACTCTTTCATATCTAATGTTTTATTTTATACACACAAACAAACCAAGGCGGCCAGCACCATCAGCAGCGGGATAATCTTGCTGCGTATGTTCTGCTCCTTGAAACCAAAAATGCCGTAGACAAACGACACAATCAAGCGCACTCCGTAAAGGATGAGCGGAATGATGACCACCACGGCGGCTTCCTGTTTCAAGCCTGTCAGGTAGATGACATCGGCCACGGTGACGAAAACTGCCATAGCCACAATACCCCAACGCCATTCAAAGGGTTGCTCTTTGCGCCTCGGAAGCCAGATAAGGAAAAACAGCACTGCCATCATCAGGAAATCGTAAACCGTGTACCAGGCTTGGATAGTTGCAGGCGAAATGCTCTCTTTGCTAAGCAGGAATTTATCATAAACACCACTCAAAGCCACCAAAACCGCCGAGCCGAGCAACATATAGACCCATTTGTTCGACTTGAATTGGATGCCTTCCAGTTTGCCGGAACGATTCATAAAGTAGAACGATATGATGGCCAAAACCACACCAATCCCTTGAAGCCAGGTTAGGCTTTCATGAAATACCATAAACATCAGAATGACGGTGATGGCCGGCCTCAGCTGGTTGACTGGACCTACCACGGTGATGGGCAGGTGTTTCATGGCTGAATAGCTGAACATCCACGAACAAAGGATGAGGGCTGTTTTACCTATGATGAGCAGGTGTTGTCGTGCCGTCAGTGGCTCGATGAAGAGCTTCTGCATGAAGTCGCCGGTAAAGATGTAAGGCTTGAATTGTGACAGCAGGATAAAAGGCAGGAACAGCGCACTACTGATCAAAGTGCTATAAAACAAGACGGGAATGATGGCGTTACCTACAACAGTCTGTTTCTTGAAGATATCGTAGAAGCCCAAAAGAAAGGCGGAAACCAATGATAGTATGACCCACATGGTGTGTTTCGATTTTGCGCTGCAAAAGTAGGGATTTTTGTTGGATTATCGCGTCAAGTCGATGTAAACCGGCAGGTGGTCGCTAAAGCCGCCAAAGTAACGCGGGCCGATGTAAGTGCGAAACAGTTTCTTCCCATGATAGGTCTCGTCATCCTCCAACATGAAGTCGGCATGAAAAATGCGAGCACTACCCTCTTGATAATGAAGTCCTTCCTTATTATCCATTACTGCTGGTGTCACGATGATTTGGTCGAAGATTTGCCAGTCGGTTTGGTGTTTCAATGTGCCTTCAAAGCCGAGGTCGTCATTCTTCCCAAACAGGTTGATAAAGCAACCGTCTTCCATCTCACTTGGGTGACGCGCTTTTAGCACATCGTACACGCTTGGATCGGTGGGACAGTCGTTCAAGTCGCCCATCATGATGACTTTGGGTTGGTAGCCTTCGGATGCCGCCGCCATGATGGAGTCCACCTTGCTTCTCAAAATCGCTGCCGAACAAGAGCGTGAGCCTACCGTTTCCAGTTCACCGCTGTAACGGCTTGGCCAGTGGTTGACAAAAACGTGAAGGGTATCATTCTGTTTGTCAATGAATTTGGCATAGAGAATGTCCCTTGAATGATACGTCGGGTCTTCTGGATTGTAGTAAGGGAAAACCGCACTTTCCACTAACGAAAAATGATCCAAGGAATACACAATGGCAGGGTCGATGCCGCGCTTGTCGGGGCCTTCGTAAAGCACCCAACGGTAGTTATGTTTTTTTAGAGGGGTTTGCTCAAAGAGGGCACTCAACACGTACTCATTCTCTACCTCACACATACCAAGGATACCCAATGGACGGTTCTCCGACATGGCCAGGATGGCTTTGTACATATTGTTGCGCTTTTTGTAGAAGCGGCTTTTCGTCCAATGCTGCATACCGTCCTCGGTGAAGGCGTTATAGGCTTTTGTGCTGTCCACAAACGGGTCGAAGAAGTTCTCCATGTTCCAGAAGGCCACACGGATGGAGACTCGTTCTTCTTGCGAATGACACGCCATCGGAAGCAAGGCCAAAGCCACAATAAACAGACAGACAAAGCGTTTCATAACCATGATAATACGCTGCAAATGTAAGGAAAAGTTTTATTTTTGCGCCATGAAATCCAAGATTGTCGCCATACTGTTTTTCTTTTTATGCATAGGACATGCCCAGGCGCAAAACGCCCATTTCTGGGATGGTATCGAGGCTTTCGATGGCCCGACAGACGAAAACCCCATTTTAGCCTCGCAGTTGGATTTCTATTTCGACAAACTCGTATCTCCCCTACCCGATTCCATCACTTTGGAAATCAGTAGATTGATTGAAAGGACGGGCGACAACTCTGACCTCCGCGATTTCATCCTTTGGCACCTTTTGGAGAAGTATCAGCATCCCGAATACATGAGCCAAGACCAAGTGTTTGTCTGGCTCTACGACCAGTATTTCTCCCAGTTGGAAATCAAAGATTTGAACGAAACTAACATGGCCTTGATTCACAACAAAGCTGAGCGACTGAGACGACTAGCGCTTTTCAACATTGCTCCCGACATCAAAATCAACGATTCCATTGATTTACAATCCATTGAAAGTGAATACACGGTAATATTGTTCTATGACCATGACTGCGATGCTTGTCAACTGGAATTGCAGGATTTGGACTCGGTTTGTGCCCTTCACCCTGAAGTCACAGCGCTTAAAATTGATTTAAACAGCGACACGAAAGGCTTGGATGAATTATACGATGCCTACGACATCGAAACAACACCATTAATTTATGTCCTTGATCGCGACAAACGCATCATCGCCAAGAAGATTCGGGCTAATCAGATTGTGTTGGTAATAGAATGAACCGCTAGTTTGTCTTACAGCTCAATCCCATAAAGGTGCATCTTATTGTACAAGGTCTTGCGGTCGATTTGAAGGAGCTTGGCCGCGACGGTCTTGTTGCCTCTGGCCTTGCGCAGGGCAGCTTCGATTTGTTCCTTTTCGTGTTCAGGACGTAGCGCCCAGTCGTCTTCGGGTTCAGTAATGGTCTTCTTCACTGGCTGTGCGAATACGGGCAGGTCGTCCAGGTCGATGTTCTCGCCATCGGCGAAAAGCACACAACGGCGCACCACGTTGCGCAACTCGCGCAGATTACCGTTCCAGCGTTGCGTCTTGAGACGTTCCATGGCCTCGGTGGTGATGCCTTTCACATTCTTGCCCAGTTCCTCGTTGGCCTGACGGATGAAAAACGCCGTCAGCTCGTCGAAGTCCTCAAGGCGGTCGCGCAACGGCGGCACTTCCATGGCGAACTCATTGATTCTGTGGAACAAATCCTGACGAAAACGCCCTTCTTCGATGGCTTGTTGCAGGTTTTCGTTAGTGGCGGCGATGATACGCACGTCTACATTGATATCAGTGGCAGAACCGACAGGCCGCACTTTTTGCTCCTGTAAGGCGCGAAGCAACTGCATCTGTACCTCATAAGGCAGGTTGCCCACCTCGTCGAGGAACACCGTGCCGCCCTTGGCTTGTTCGAAGACACCTTTCTTATCAGCGATGGCCGAGGTAAACGAGCCTTTCAGATGACCAAACAACTCGCTGGGAGCCAATTCTTTGGAAAGGCTGCCACAATCAACGGGGATGAACGGACCATCTTTGTATTGGCTCAAGTCGTGGATCATGCGGGCGATGTATTCCTTGCCTGTGCCGCTCTCGCCAAGGATGAGGACCGAGAACTTGGTTGGGGCTACTAACTCAACATGTTTGTAAAGTCGCAGCATGGCTGGACTATTGCCCCTCACCCACTGTTTCTTGGCGGGGATGAAGGGTTCGCCAGCCTCGTCTTCTGATGATTCGAGGGCTGCAACAATCTTTTCCTCCAAAACGCTGGGGTTGATGGGCTTTTTGAGGTAGTCGAACGCACCAAGTTTCATGGCAGAAACGGCGGTCTGCACTTCGGCATAGCCCGTCATCACGATGATAGGCACTTGGCTTTTCATCTTCTCACGCACCCAAGTCATCAATAGGATGCCATCGCCATCGGGAAGACGCAAATCGGTGATAATCAAACTGAATGGCTTGGCCGAGATTTCGATTTTCGCCTGCTCATAACGCGAAGCAAGAACCGTCTCATAGCCGTTTTTCTTCAGCCATGTCTGAATCATTGTGCCAAAAGCGGCATCGTCTTCCACAACAAGAATCCTCGTTTTCATGCCACAAAAGTAGGCATTTTTTCGCAAATTCCACACAATTCCACAAAAAAAGCCTCGTATCGGGCGACACGAGGCAATTTTGAAAAAAAATTGAAAACGAGCAGTTTCCGTAAAAACGGAATTATTTGATGGATACTACCAAATACTTGGAAATACTCCAGAAGGCTTCCTTGTTGTTGATGTTCAATACTTTAGAACCATCTTCATTCTCCGTCATCTCATAGCTGCCTTCGGGATGGGTGGTGATGAGGGTTGCTCTTTTGGTGTTCAGCGGAACCATGGTCAACTCACGCATATCAGCCTGCATGAACTGGCTCTTGTCAAAACCTTGCTTGCTGATCTCATTGGGTTGGAACAGACCTCCCTTGATGATGCCTTTTTCTTTCAGCACCTGCTGTGTGGCAATGCAGACCCAAACCGTATTCAGCGCAGCATCCTGATTTTGGATAGTAGCTTGTTGGGCAGCATTTTGCACATTCAGCACATCAATGTTTTCGTTCAGGCTTTCGATATTCTCATTGAGGTCCGACACCTGAGTGTTGAGGTCTGCAATCTGTTGACGGCTCTGTTGCAATTCGTTCTTCAGGCTGTTGATATAAGTGTCTTTTTCCTCAAGTTGTTTCTTCAGGCGACTGACAGTTTGGTTCAACGCCTTCGATTGTGTGCCTTGACTGGCCAGTTGCTTCTCAAGGTCGGCAATCTTATTGCGATTCTCCTGCAAAGTCTGTTGTATGGCATTGATTTCCGAAACGGCCTTGTTGGTATTGCCTTCCTCGGTTTCTAACATGATGATGCCCTCGGCAGCGCGCACCGATTCAAGAGCGGTCTCAATCTCGTTGATGGTGTTCAAGGCTTGGTCGAAACCGCCTTTGGCTGCAACAGCTTCAGTATAAAGCGAATCGCGCTCGGCCAAGAGGGTTTGGTACTTCTCCGAACGTTCCACGTTGCACGAAGTGGCACATGCTGCAACCAACGCAATGGCTATGAAAGACAATCTGATTTTCATCTCAATCGAATTTTCCATAAAACATAGCATATTTCATACCTAATTAATTATTATAAAACAAAACATTGATTGTCAATAAATTATAATTCAACAACAAAACAAGCGGGATTGTAGAATCTTGTGGAAAAATGTAGAATTGTGGCGCTGTTGTGGAATCCACAGGCTTTACAGATACACGAAACCGGTACTCTTGTGTCGCGGCAAGGGGAAAATGGAGGTGTTCGCGTCGGGATGGACGTGTTTCTTTCGGAATTGCTCATAAAGACATTGCATGGCTCGCTCGGGCTCGTTGTTGTTTTCGCTCAAATGGCAAAGCATGATATTCCTAATGTGAGGATGATAAATCTCTGCAAGAAACCGTGCAGATTCGATGTTGCTCAAATGCCCTATGGGACTGGCGATGCGTTTTTTCAGAATGTAGGGATAACTGCCTTTTTCGAGCATTTCCACATCGTAATTCGACTCGATGACGATGTTTTCAGCCCTGCGGATTTGCTCTTTCACTACTTTGTCCAACATGCCAATGTCGGTGGCAATGGTCAAGGTATGGCCTTCGTAATCAAAATGATAACCCATTGCGCCACGACCATCGTGCATCACAGGAAACGCCTCAATGGTAATGCCCAACAACTCAAACGGCTGCATGGGTTCGATTTCGTGGAACAAAGCAGGGTCAAGGTTTTTGGTAGCCTTTCCTTCGGTGAATCCTTGCAGACAGTCAGAATGGGCGTAAATCGGAATGGGACAGTCTTTTGTGAAACCCTCTAAACCTAGCACATGGTCGATGTGGTCGTGGGTGACAAGGATGGCCTTGATGTTTTGTCGCGACAAGTCCTGCTGCAACAGCTTTTCTTTGAGTTGTTTCGCGCTGATACCCACGTCAACGAGCAGACCTTCGTCCTGCCTGCCTACATAGTAGCAGTTGCCGCTGCTGCCTGAAGCAAAGCTGCAAAACACGAAAGGCGAAAGGCAAGAAAACAGGTCCATCTCTGTCAATTTTGGGCGCAAAAGTAACAATAAATTGTTTTTTTCCCTATTTTTGACCCCAAATTTATCAACAATGGAAAATACTTTTGACCCCAATGCCGCCGCAGTAGCCGATTCGGGCATCTACGGCCTGCCTTGCACCGCCGAGGAAGCGCAAATCATCATCATCCCCGTGGAATGGGAACTCACTACCAGCTACAACCGTGGCACGGTGGACGGACCGGCGACCATCATGGAAGCCTCATTACAAGTGGATTTGTGTCACCACGACTACCCAAACCTTTGGCAAAAAGGCATTTGGATGGATGAATTTCCGAAAGAATTGCGCAAGCTGCACGACGAGATGGCGCCATTGAGCGAAGACATCATCAACGCTTTGTATGAAGGCACTATCGACGAGGAGCCTGAGAAATACGCCGAGCTCTATGCCCGCATCGAAGCTGCCACCGAAAAGAAAAACGCATGGCTGCGTGAGCGCATTGCCTACTGGAAGGCACAAGGCAAGGTTGTTGGGCTTTTGGGCGGCGACCACAGTTGTCCCCTCGCCTACCACCAATATCTTAATAAACAAGGAGTGGAATACGGCATCCTCCACGCCGACGCCCACTGCGACCTGCGCGAGGCTTTTGAGGGGTTCAAATACTCACACGCCTCAATCTTCTACAATACACTGAAATTCAACAATGTAAAGAAGCTCGTCCAAGTCGGTATCCGTGACTATTGCCATCAGGAAAAGGCGTTGGCCGAGAGTCAGCCCAATAGAATAAAGGTGTTTTTCGACCGCGACTGTCGTCGCCATATTTACGAAGGTGGCAAGTGGAAAGACCTTGTGGATGAGATGATTGCAGCACTCCCCGATAAGGTGTATCTTTCCATTGACATTGACGCCTTGGATCCGAAACTTTGTCCCAACACAGGCACACCCGTACCAGGCGGTTTGGAATACGAGGAGCTGATGTACCTCCTCAACCGCATCCTTGAGGCGGGCAAGGACATCATCGGCTTCGACCTTTGTGAGGTGTCACCCTCGCCCGACGGTGGCGACTGGGACGGCAACGTCGGGGCAAGGGTGTTGTTCCATCTGTGTGGTGTAGCGGCGAAAGATTAAACCGTTTGATTTTCAAGGAGGAAAGTGACGTCAGAGTTGGGCTCAATCTCGACCGCCTCCTTGCCATAGCGCATGACAATCATCTTCTTGCCACCCTTCAGCATCATCTTGCCATCGGTCACCCATAATGCTGAGGCCTCACGCAAGCCCACAACGGTAATGTTTTGATTCACGGCAAGATACTCGTTGATGCGGTCTTGGCGCGTCTCGCCACCGTGCTTGATCATCTTGTCGATTTCCGGATGCGGGTCGAGGTAGTGCGGGTTGATTTGGAACGGCACCAAGTTGAGGCACTTGAAAGAAGCCGGTTGCACGATGGGCATGTCGTTGGTGGTGCAGAGCGTCGGGCAAGCCACGTTGGAGCCAGCACTCCAACCCATGTAAGGCACGCCAGCGAGGGCGCGGTTACGGATGGCTTCCATTAAGCCATAACGGTGCATTTCAGCCACGAGGTGGAAAGTGTTGCCACCGCCGACCACGATGCAGTCTGCCTCGTTGACAGCTTTTACCTTGTCGTCGAAGTGATGCACAGAGGTGAAGTTTTCCAAGCCGAATTTGCGTAGGAAAACGTCTTTCACCTTGGCCTCGTAAGCGTCGTAGCTCTCGGGATAGGCCTTGCCGCCGATGTTGACGCCCGCAAATGGGACAAAGATGATGCGGCTATCCTTGTTGATATGGTTCTGCAAGCAGAAAAACTCGATTTGGGTCGAAGCCCAGGCCAGATAATTCTCGCCGAAATTGGTCGAATTGCTGATCAATAACAGTCTCATAGTGTAAAAGTTTAGTGGTTAACGGGGACAAATATAGGAAATTTTCGGATAACGACTCAAGGAAACGTCAAAATCCGCCGTTGCGTTGTTGATTTATCCATTTGTCATTCAGTGACTTGCAAAGTAGAACAAAATTTTTATCGATTTTTTGCTTGCGGAAATGAAAAAAGCTGTACTTTTGCAGCGTCAATAACGACTGGACTAGTAGCTCAATTGGATAGAGTCCCTGACTACGGATCAGGCGGTTGTGGGTTCGACTCCCGCCTAGTTCACAAAGGTTCCGCAAAAAGAACCTTTTTTTGGCCCATTCGACTAGCGGTTAGGTCGTAAGTTTCTCACACTTAAAACAGCGGTTCGATTCCGCTATGGGCTACAAAACGAAACCGTAACTTGCTAAAACAGGTTACGGTTTTTCTTCATTACCACTATCATGGTCGACATCGAGCAAGTAAAACAATGGGCGGTAAGCCGCTGGACTTTAGGAGAGATGCATGGCATCTCCCATTGGGAACGTGTCGAGCGCAACGGCCTGCTGTTAGCCACGCCCGAATGTGACGTAACGGTCATCCGCCTCTTCGCCTACCTCCATGACAGCTGTCGGGAGAACGACTTTCACGATTTGGCGCATGGTCCTCGCGCCGCCAAAATGATAGAAAGCCTAAGAAATACGCTTTTGAAAGACTTGACCGACCATCAGTTCAAACTGCTTCAAGAAGCCTGCCGCCTCCACACCAGCACCCATCGCACAGGCAATCCCACCATCGATGCCTGTTTCGATGCAGACCGATTGGACCTTGGCAGGGTGAATATCAAACCGAACCCCTCGAAAATGGCGACAGAAAAAGGGAAAGAACTGGCTTCGGCCATAACAGATTAATACAAGAAAGCCGTGAAGGATAAACCCTCACGGCTATTTTCATGCATTGTTACAGAGTTTAATTCCTGAAAATCAGGCTGTCACCCTGTACATCCACAACGATGGTCTTGCTTTTATCGACCGATTCAGCCAGTATCATCTTCGAGAGCGAGTTGAGCAACTCACGCTGCATCATACGCTTCACGGGACGTGCACCGTACTGCGGATTGTAGCTTTGGCTTGCGATGAAGTTGACAGCGGCATCGGTGATTTCTATCTTGATGTCGTTGGCGGCTAGCATCTTCTGCACGCTGCGGAACTGCATCCTCACGATGTCGGCAATCTGGCTCTCGTCCAAAGGCTTGAACATGATGATGTCGTCGACACGGTTCAGGAACTCAGGCCGCAT
>Ga0310786_10000966_pt1 | contig 45930 bp, 73 predicted proteins | sample AusTroGonzalo_MG_FD_203881 | JGI IMG/M metagenome (GOLD analysis project Ga0310786, IMG submission 203881) | Bovine rumen microbial communities from tropical cattle in Woodstock, Queensland, Australia - Gonzalo_03 (v2) (version 2) | ecosystem: Host-associated > Mammals > Digestive system >...
TTAGGTGTGATTTTCACCACTTGAAGGCTCATCGTGAACACCTGGTTCTCCGCTGTGGAGAAACGGCAAACCTCCAAGTATTGGCGCATCGTTTTCATGACTGATGTTCCGTAAGAGCCGAAATTGAAAACGCTTGCGCAAAGCGAGTCATTCGCGCTAGTGATGCAGATGCGGGGGTTTTCACCCTGCACCGAGTCGGCATCGTAGAGCAGTCCGGTGATGATTACCGTGTCGTTGCCAATCGACTTCGTGAACTGTGGCGTGTCGATCATGATTTCCTCTGTTGTCACGACGGAATCAAAACCCATCTTAGCAAAACGCTCCCTCTCTATGTCTATTAAGGTCTGTAACATCGCTTACTCTCTTTGAAAGTTTAACATATACGTCCAAGTCGTACTTGATTTGGAAGTGAAGAGAAGGATTTTCGAGTCCTGCCACATGTATATCCAGGAAGTCCTCGATGAACTCCTCCGCCACGATGGTCAGTTTGTTGCCCACCTTGTGGTAGTCAACCGGAACGATCATCTTGTTTATATTGTCAAGCGCAGGTCTCATCATGACCGGCACAGCGGAATGGATCACGTCTCCATTGTCCGTCGATAATGATACTTTGCCGAATGTCGCATTAAGATACGGCTTCATGACCTTTTCTAATTCGTCACCTTCAGTGTCATCGTGTATCACGATGTTACGCGGACAAGCGTACACGCCTACCACGTAACCCTCGATGGCCTCGATGGGGAAATCGACTTTGAACGCACGGCCGAAGTCGTGCATAATCGACGTCTGTTTCGATAGAGAAAACCGCTTAATCATGATTCTCCAACAATAGGTAAAGTGACACAATCTTAGATGCGCTGTTGGCTGTATTGTCGATCTCGATCTCAACCGGCGAATCGGCCGCCTTGATTTTCTCTTCGTACAAGTCCCACAATGCCTGGTTACGGCTGATTGAATCATTCCATGCGAAGATTTCCATGTCCGTGCCTACCGGCAAAACCTCTTGTCCGTCGATGCGCAGCTGAACCTTCACATCCGCCAAACTTGAATGGCTGAAGAAGAACAAGCCGGTGACGAAGTTGAAGTCGTTCCTTGTGCGTGACGTGAGCGACAATGTGCCGTTGGCAGGCACTTCGTAGTCGAATCGCTGATATTGTTTCTGTCTCATAATTGCTTAGTTGATATAAAGTTGAAGATGTACATATGCACGTAGTCGGATGCGCCAAACGCATTGTTCCAAGCATTACCGAGTCCGTAAACACCATTGATTGTGTGGAATGGATCTACCTTGTCATACTCGCTTGTGATGGTGAATCTAAAGTTCTTGTCAGGTCGCTTGTCGAAGGTATATTGCACGTCCTTCCATGATGTCTTTCCGTAAGGAGAAATCATGTTCAATGGCATTGGCGTCATGTATTGGTCGTAGGTCTCGAACGTGATGTTCATTCGCTCACCGCCCGAATAGGTATTGCCCATGTAGGCGTAGTACCAGAAGTTCGGCATTTGGGCGTTCATCAGTACTCTGTTGTATTGCGTGTTAGTTGAAACTGCAATAGCGTAATACTGCGACACGAAGAATCTTTCAGGCACGTATTTTGCCTTCACTACCACCTCTTTGCCCATCTCAAGATCGATAAGGTCAAGGCGTGGTGTTTTATTTTGTCTGTATAGCGCACCAGGCTTTTGGAACTTGAAACTTGGCGTGAATGCGAAGCTCTCCACGTATTCACAATTCTCCTCCTCCACTTCGGTGTCGGACAACTCGAACACAACGTCGAAGTCTCGTTTAACGCTTGCGGAGATCCTAATCTCGCTCATGCACACATTCATGTTGCATCGTATCGATACTCTGCGTGGATCGTGCGGCGGGAAAATCAGATTCTCGTAGAAGGCGTTCTGCGTGAAAAACGGATTGATGAACATGTCACGGCAGATGTCTTTTCCGTCCACCGCCATCGAAATGGTCATGAGTCCGTTCTCGAAGAACTTATCCTTTCCTCCGGTTCTGTCCACGAACCAAAAGGAACGGATGGACTTCACACCCACCGGCGTATCCGTGATCGTTGTTATGTCGTTGATTGGAACTGTGAATATCATCTTCTTGAAAATTATAAGGGGTGGAAGTTTATCACGACCCCCACCCCTTCTGTTAGTAGTGTAGTTGGTCTACAACTCAGTTCATCATCGCTTAGGCGTTGATGATTCTTGCACCGATCAACTCGATACGAACAACCTCGTTACCGGAGGAAACTGCGGCGTTCACACGGAGCGTTGGAACGATTTCCGCCTGAGGCGCGATCACGAACGGAGACTCCAACTGATAGTAGCCTTTGCCTTCGTGGCTGTCCGTGTTGCCGAAGATACGACAAGAGGTACGTGGAAGAGCGGTCTTACCTGCTACCATGATGTCCAACTCACCGTTCAAGATACCAACAGCGGCAGTGTCGAGAGCTGCTGCGGCGATCTCTGCGTCGGTAGGGTTGCCTGCTGATGCAGGGGAAATGGTCTTTGACAACAAACGAATACCCGTCACAACCATGTAGTTGAGAGGCTCCAACTTACGGTTGTTGACGTTGGTGATACCTGCTTGAGTGGTGTCGCTAGCCTCCATCAACTCCTTAGTTGTGTCGTTAGCCAAATACTTCTGATCGTAGATTACAGAGTCAACGATCTTCAATGATCCGTTCTTCAACGCTCCCTGGATCTCAACTGGGAGTTTGGAGATGTACTCGTCCATCACGCTACGTGCGATGGCGATTTTAGTTTCTGCCAATGGATTCATAATTTTAATTTTTTAATTATTGTTTTGAATTTATTTACTTGTTCTTTTTTTATCCCGATTATGGGTTGGAAAGCAATGACAATGCGTTCGCTGACGCACCGCTCATGCCTGGGTACAAGATTGGGTTCTCACCGCTCATGCCAGGGTAGAGAGGTTCTACGCCCTTCATGCTTTGGCGTGGGATAGCCGGGTATCTGCGTGCAGTGTTTACCCTGCCTACGCTACCGCAACGGCCGAGGCTCACAACCTGCTTGCCGAACAACTCGTTCACCACGCTAGCACCGCCAACCGCGCTGAAACCGAGAGCCGCCGAGTTGATCATCTTGTTTGAGGACATTCCGCTGATAACAGCTCCGCCCAACAACATGATTGTAGGAACGATGTAGTTCTTTGCCTCACCTGCGAGACCTTCAACGGTCTGTGAGGTCGTCAGGTTCTTCTTCAAGATCGAACCTGCCGCTACGCCCGCAAGAGTACCTGCAACTCTTGTCGCCGTATCTTTTATGTCTATATTTGCAACCTTCATAATCTTCAATTTTTAAAAGTTGATTCGTTTTACTACGGTGGTTCTCTTCGACATGCGACGGCCACCCTTCTTCACTCTCTTTCTGCGCTTAACGCCAGACAACTTGCCGCTCTTCTTCTTGCTTGCGTTCTTGTAGACCGCATAGCCTCCGAGCGCGACTCCGGTAACTAATAGACCGATTCCGATATTCCTTACGGTCTTTTCTTCAAGACCAAGGAATTTCTTGTCGTCTCCGGTTTGGGAATCGTCTCCCAATAATCCAAATACTGCCATAATATTCAATAGTTTAATTAATAATTAAAGACTACATAAACACGTTCATCAGAACGCCCGCAACCACAACGACTCCGCCGACGATGAGCAACGCTTTCGCTCCGCTCTTCTTTCCTCCGCTTGTCGTGTCCTCGTCAACCGGGGCGGTCTTGTCCGGCTCTCCATTCGTCTTTCCGTTCGCGTCGCACGGTGTGAGGTACTTAGCCGATGCGTAACCACCGATACCTTTGTATATGATCGCTTTCCATCCGTCCTTTGGCACTGCAAGAATACCGACAGACTCTTCCACGACCGTACCTTTCGGAATCTTCGTCAAAATATTGCTATCCGTGGACGTGTCGCAAGTCGAACGCAAGCGCAACGGATCAGTCTCCGTGGTAACTTTATAAAAATTACTCATCTTCTTTCCCTTTCTTCTTTTGTTTGTCTTCTTTACCGAACAAAACCATGAAGGCGATTCCCGCCAGGCATCCGCCCAAGAATGGGATCAAGTTCTTGCGTCTTCCGCAAGCGCAAACGGCCGTGTCCGTAGAGTTGCTCGATGATGCGCTGACGTTTCCTCCATTCTCGATGAAGTGATCAGAACGAATTACGCTCCCTCCGTACTCTATCTTAACCGCTTCACGGTTCTCATAGTCGGGACAAGGAATCACCGGAGTTCCGTATGTCTCGCCAACGCCGTTCAAGAACTGTAAACCAAATCCTCTATCCATATCAAAAATCTTTATGTTTTGTTGTTGGTTTCTCATAGAAGCACTCATCGACAACCGGGTCACAAACATATCCGTCGATAATCACGTAGACATGTTGGTAATACCCTTTGTTGTCGTATTCCGCAATGCGGATAACGTAGTCGAGACCTAGGTTTTCGCAGATGGATGCGATTAGCGCACTGAAACAATCGCAGTCAGCCTTCTGTTCGTAGAGCGTCCGCAATGGACGGCGTACCTGCTCGTTCTCCTTGGAATCCTCCGTATATCGTATATGCTCGACGCAGAAGTTCCAGATATTCTCCACCGTCTCCTGGGTGTTCCTTCCTTTCAGCGACTCGGCAAGTTGCTTTGTGTCTCCCTTGTATTTCTCTCCCACCTCACGGATGAAAGCCGCGGTCTCCTCCGGTGTCACATCACGGATGATGATATTATCCTCATGTCGCAATTCGGATACGTCCGGGATTAACCCCAAATAGTCGCCCAACGGCCGTATCTGTCTGTTAGAGTAATTCACCAATCCTAGGCCTTTTGTTCCCTTGCTTTCATCGATCGTCTTGCTCTCTCCCAACTTCATCGTGACCTCCGCCATCACACCCTTTGCGGTGAGGTTGATTTTCAACGTGGCATCCTTAATGAGTTGCTGTGCCTTACTCTTAATGTTGTCAGTATCTCCGCTGATTAGCGATAAGATGGAAGTACCCAACATGGAATAGACAACCGAAGAGGAGATCCAAACGTCGATTGGTATAGTGACCGTACTGTTCGCACGAAGTGTCTTAGCGTAGTTCCCCGCAGCTGATGTGGCTATCTGTTTTCCGTCGCCGTATAGGTCTACCGAATTGATCTTGATGTCCAGGCTTGTGTCCGTTCTGTTCTCGATGTCGATGGCCAAAGGACATTTGATTCCTTTGTTCACGTCTATCTTCATGTCGTTAAGGCTACCATACCATTTTGGCGTAATAACCAAATTGGTGACCATGTTTTTTATCGTGCTGACCCTGCCCCAAATGTAGGCGGCCACACCCAAAACGACAGTCGCGATAATACCGATTTTCAAGCCTTTTTTCATCCGTAAATATTTGTTTTCCACAAATATAGATGCTCAAAATAGGCTTTCAGTTGATGAAATTATTTATTGATTTTTGCAAACGTAAAACACATAAATATCAAAACAAAAAAGCGCACGAAAACGAATACAATCTATTTCGGTGCGCCAATACAATCAATCGAAAACACAAACAATCACAAAAAATATTGAATTTTTTCGATTTTTAACATTTTTTAACATCTAAACACCTAAAAACAAATACTATTGCATAGCACCTCTTATCTCAGAAGGCTTTAATACGGTTATGTTAGAATAAAACTTATAGTCTTTTACGTTGTTTGTTACAAGTATTGTGCATGGTATCTTTTGCGATAGGTGATATTGAATATTATCCTCCAAATCCTTTACATCAGTTTCAAGTGAATTTTCTATATCATTTTCATCAAATGGAAGTATATATACGTTTTTTAGAATCTTTTTAACCTTGTTGATGATGGTTGTGTTAGACTCCTTCCATTTACCTTTTGCTTTTGAAAGTTTTGCTATTATCTGCGATACGACAAGCGATGAAGTATATAGTTTCACTCCTCTATCTTGGTACAGAAAATTAAGACAGTTAATATCCTTTGAAAGTTTTCTATAACTTCCAATAAACACGTTCGTATCTATAAATACCGCTATTTTTGTCATTTTGCTATCACACTTTGATATTTACGACGTTCAGCTTCGGTGAGCAAATCAAGATTTTTCCTTGTCCAATTTGCCATCGCCACATCTATAATTGTTTTCTTCGTTATGCCTGCTCTCTTGATCATGATTTCACGCATCTCGTCAATCATTTTCTTCCTTGTGTCTGTTGTTGCCATATCCCAAAAATTTAAATTACACTTACTATCCGCGAATATAACAAAAAATAGATAAATCGGTGTATGCGGAATCGTCGGACAGTCCGCATACACCGACAACTGTCCGCTTACAACGCCAGGAAGTCCGTCTCCTCAAGGTTGCGGGCGATCATCCTGCCAGCCTCCTCCTTGACTGAGCGTATGAAGCTGTAGTATGCGCGTGAGAAGATGCGGTCGAAGAGTTCGTTACGGCTCTGCGTGTCGCCGTCGTCCATGTTGGCCGTCAGATCCTCATAGATGGTGTCCACGTCCTTCTCCAACTTCGTGATGTGGAGCAACACCTTAGCCGTGTCCTCCGATATGGCGATGTTGCCGGTGCGCACCGCCTGCACGAATGCCGTAGCCTTGTTCATAGCGCACCTCCTTTCCTCTGCTGTTCCTTCTCCAGAAGGCCGTGAAGCCACATGCGCCCCGCCTCCGTCACGACGGTGGACATGCTTGTGCCGACTGTGTTGTCGCTCTTCACGAACTTCGCCGTGCGGGTCTTGAAATAACCCTTGTCGCTGTACTTCGAGTTGGGCATCCACTGCCCGCTCTGGCGGTAGAGTATTTCGCGGTCCTTCGCCCAATCCAGGAAGGCGTATACGCTACGGAACTCCAAATCCTTCGACACCTGCGTCAGCGTGTAGGTGGTGTTGCTCTGCAAAACCTCCTTCGTGTACTCGGCCATCGGTGCTATCTTCACGTTCTCCTTGTGCAGCTCCTCGTTCTCGCTCTGCAACATCTGCAACTGTTGTTCCCTGCGTTGTAATGTCTCGTCGGCTATCCGTAAGGCTTTCGCCATGATAGCCTCAGGCGACTCGTTTTGTTGTGCGGTTATGTAACCGCCACTCTTGCGGATGGATGGTAGCACTTCGCTTGTGATCCACTTACGGAACGCTTTCGCCTCCGGCTTGCGACTATCCAGGATAACATCATACAAGCCATCTTCATTTACAAATAGTGCGTTTTGGGTTCTTCCCAATTTGTCGGTGATGGGGTAATTTGAAATTACCTCATCTGATAATCGTTGATTTACCCCTTTCGCTGACAATGATAATGCTTTGCAAACATCCGCTAAACAAAAAAATGGATTTTCCGCATCGCCTGCGGTTCTCACTTGTCCGAATTGTGGACTCTCAAAAATTTTTACGTTGTTGTTCATGGCTATGTTAATTTAGAACTTAAACAAAAACGGCACGATACGTGTTGTTCAATGCTAACATAGCAAGCATTGTAGGGCATTACTGACACCTACACACGTCGTGCCGAGATTAGTTATCTCTTATGTCCGGGTATAAAAAAAGCCGACTTTCGTCAGCGGTATACCCGCTATGTTAATTTTGAACACCGCAAATCTAAGCAAAGAATTTGAGGTGTGCAAATTTTTGTGGTAGAAAAGTGTTTTGGTCGCCTTATTGGCGAGGCGAACGGGAAATAACCCATTACCAAACAACACTTTACAGAACTTAAAAATGGTGCGTCCGGCCGTGTGATTTCGAGTTGGCGCGGACGCACCTGCTGGAGTTCGAGGAGCCTCCTATTTCTGTTCGTCCAGGTACTTATCTATCGCCATGATTACCTTATCAGGCAGTTGTTTCGCCGTTTCGTTCTGCTTGATATAGTCAACAGTGCCGCCTATGCCGTAGATTAGCATTATGTCACGTTCGGATGGTGTGAACAATTTTAGAATCGTCACAACGATGGCGAATATTGTGAATTGTCGCATACGTTTCTTTACCTTTGGTAAGTGTTTCTCTAAATTTTCCTTTTCCAAGGCATATATTGCCCACATCGCAACAAAAAACACCACTGTGAACATAAAAACACAAAATACAGCACTCTCAAATCTCGCTATCAGTGTCAAAAAATAAAACTCTTTCATATTTCATCCGTTTTTTATTTAAACCTAAGAGAAGAATTACATCTTATCAATACATAATTTGCCAAATCCTTTTCCGAGTCAAAAAGTTCATCTTCATTCACTCTGTGAGTAATATAGCATTTTCGAGGATCTTCATCATCTGTAAGTATTTCCAATCTGTATGAATACACCAAATTTTCTGCATCCTTAATTTGTGCGTAACGGCTTGGTGGTATAGGTACAGCCTCTAATTCGGAAATCTTTTCCCCTTTGATTATGTGGACATACCGACGTTCTATCTTGCATTTAAGAAATTCTCCACAAGACAGCATAAATACAATATCACCGATGTTGTATTTAAAATTTACCATATCAGGTTTTTTAGTTTCAGGCTTCATTCTTAGTCCTCCTCCTCATTAGTTTTTCCTTCATTTCCTCTTCCACACATTTTTTTCCTGCATCCAACAGTTGGTCGAATGCTTTCAAGAAGATTTTACCAAGCACCGCATCCTCTTCGTCGCACGACATTAGAGTGTTGATTATCGCATTACTCAGATTGCGTCCGTACCCATTGCAAGACTCAATCCTGGACTCAACTGTGTCCATGATAAGAATGAAACACCGCTCATCCTTGTTTTCGTCCACCCAATCGCTGATTGTTTTTACCGCATCTTTAACTTTTTGATCCAATTCCATAACTTAATCCTCCAATTATTTTTATTTTTTATCGATTAGTTCAATTCTTAACTCGTTTTCTCTTTTATCCCTTCTGATGTTGTTTAGAAAGTTGATAGTGTTCGCATAAAGAGATTTAGACGAATCGTAAGAGTTAGGATACATGTCTTCGATTATAACCTTACGATATGGTGATTTAATGAAATGAGAACGCAGGTCTCCAAAAAGATCCCATGTGACTATAAAATATAATCTATCTGGTATTGCTCCCCATTCCGAAATTCCGTATCCCATATCTATCATTGGAGATTGCTTAATCATTCTTCTGTTGGTATCTCCTTTTTTGGGGTATCCCTTTGTAAATTCCAACTCATCGAAAGAATTAAAAAACTTCCTTCCTGCTTTTGATTTCAGAAAGAAGTTATATATTCTCCTTTCGTATTCTAACTGATCGTATTTGGATTTGTCTATCTGTGGAAAAACATACGTATATTCGCCATCAACAAACCTACTCACCCAATAGGGTGTTATCTCCCTATACTCCTCAGGTTTTTCCAAACTCTCGATACTGTCGTACCAAACTCCTTTCAAAGGCAAAATCAATCGTTCCATATCATTATATCCTTATGTCGTTATATCGAATATCACACCACCTTAAAAATCTCCTTTATCCTGCTATCGATCTCCACCAAGCACTCCTCCCATTCGTCATGCTCCAGATAGAAGTTATACAAGTTCTGGAACTCACGCACACTGTCGATGTCGAAACAAACATTCCTTCCGTTAATCATGCGTTGGAAAAGGTACAAACAATCCGTCTCCTTCTTGATCCAATACAGCGGCTTGTCTAGTGTGTCCATCCGTCCTCCAATTATCCAAGTATCAACGCTTCGCTTGTCCTCGAAGAGTTGATTAAAGAACCAATCTGACAACTCAACATCATCTAAAAAACACTCGTCTGTGCGTCTTAGCACATGCTCTGCTTGGATGTTAGTATTCTCAATCCTTATAAATTGATTGCTCAACATGTCAATGTAGAAGAGATCTCCCGCATAAGACATGATATTGTTTATTGCATAATTTCTCATAAATTTTCCTCCAATTCCCTTTTAAAATCCGCTAAACTACCTTCAACATCGAAAACATTCTTGAAGTACTCTCTATATAAGTAGTTAGAATGCTTCTCCATATTGTAGATGATTACATTAGCCTCTTCAATCTGTTTTTTGAAAATATCACATGCTTTTTTTACAAACTCCTTTCTCTCAATCTCGCAAGCCATTTCCGCCACAGTCGAATCGATCCACCTAGATACCGCTTTTTTTTTGCCATTTTCAAGTTTGTAAAGTGTTTTTCCTTGCGGTTGTGCATGTTCCTTAATGAACTCTTTTGTCTTATCCGAAAGCATAATTATTCCTCCATCTATAATTTTATTCCAAATTTTTCTTCCAATAATCTCTTACAGTCCATTTTACCGAACAACCCATTTTGGATTTCATTCAATTCACGGATCGACTTGTAAAACAGCATACCAACCATCATTTCATATTCATTCAAACTTCTTTGATGATAGAAATCATGCCCAGCCCTAACCCATGCTTTAAGCCATCTTGGATTGTCCTTGAAAAATTCCACCCTCTTCTTCTGACTCATAAGCGGACATCCTTGACAGCCTAATCTCCTTTCTGCGTGAAAAAATCCATTCTCGTCATAGTAGATAGGGTGGCACTTGATGTTCCTATCCTCAATGAACATTCTAACATCATCTTGCGTCCAATACAATATTGGCAGTATCTGGACCACCCTCTTTTTCTTCGAGTATACACGGCATACGGTTGGCTCTAAATATCTCTTCTTTCTCGATTTGCTCTCATCTCGTCGTATGCCTACGATAACGGTGTCACTTTCAGTAGGATATTCTTTCAACCTTGCGCAACACAATCTGTAGAATCTATTCGGATAACCCGCCTTTTTCACAATCTCGAAAAAAGACTCCTTCGGTTGCAAAATTTCAACGCCATTATCCTTACAATGCTTAATCGTTCCAGGAGGATCAATCGTCGTATTCTTGTATCGAGGTGTGAACTTTATTCCCGCCTCTTTTGCTAATTGAAGTATGACATCGCTGTCTTTACCTCCGCTATACGCCAGTTCGACATTATCTTTTCCTCCGCATGTGGTTTGCAATAACTTAATCGACTGTCTTATCTTATTTTGTAATTCTTCTGTCATATCTCATTAAAATTAATTTTACTCCTAACCAGTCTCTGCATTACATACCTTCCTGTACGCATCGTTACGCTCATCATAGTTTCGTCGTGGTTCATCTGATCCTTCAACAGTAAAAACCTCGCCTTGATGATGTCAACATACTTGCTTCCGTACTCCTCAGTATGTCCGTCCTTATAGACCACTATGATTTCATATTCTACCATAAGTGTATATGTTAAAACAACTCACATTCTTTAATTTCTTCGTGACGAGACTCCTTTACGAACACTAACCAAATAGTATTTTTTGATATCTTGGTACCAAAAATAGGATCATATCTTATTTCTTTAATAATTTCATTAACAGAAATCTGTTGCTCGTTCCACTTGAATATTAGAACACCATTTTTTTTGAGTACTCTAAAGCACTCATTGAATCCCCGCCGTATGTCATCTTTCCAAGATGGATTAAGTTTACCGTACTTCTTCTTCAACCAAGATTTATTACCACACCTAACCAAATGTGGTGGATTGAAGACGACTAAGTGGAAATATTCGTCACGAAATGGCATTTTAGTAAAGTCACCAATGATGTCCGGCTCTATGATAAGCCTTCGACCATCACAGAGTGTTTCATCCAACTGTCTGTTATCCATGAACACGCAGCTCCGATTTCTTTTATCGAACCAGAACATTCGAGAACCACAAGTGCAATCTAAAATCTTCATATCTATTTTTTTTTAAAATCCTACTTAAATAATTCCTTCCAAAATGATGTTTTCTCCTCGATCTGCAACGGCTCTTCCTTCGTCTCTAACTTCTCGAAATCCTCGTCCGAGAGTTCGTTGCTATTCTCCGCCTGGTACTCCTCAGGGAAAAGTGTCTGGCAAATGAATTCAACCTTCTCTGAGTCTACATGAAAATTATTTAGAGTTTCATAAATTGCTTTTCGGATTATATGAGACTGAGATGTGAATATTCTTGATTCGTCCATCTTTGATCCATCAACATAGTAATGATAACTTACTGAATCATGGTCTCCGTTAAGAAATTGGTCAACTTCTGTTATTTTCCCTTCCTTTATTTTTTTTGAGTCTGAATCGCTGTATATACTGTTGTATATATAGTAGACTTTATCGCCTACGTTGAATTTTTGTTTTTTTTTCATATTCCGTCCCTCCATTTATTAAGATTAAAATAATTCCAACTGTGTCCCAGGATCAGCCTTCGTCTCCACCAACAACTTGCGGAAAATGTGGTAGAGAACATCCACGACGATCGAGTTACCCGCCATCTTGTACTGTTGCGTGTTGCTTATACCCGCCGCTTGTATGGTGTCTATCTCAGCTTCACGCAGGCCGAATAGGCGAAAACATTCACGTGGGGTTAGTTTGCGGATGCGGTAGCGTCTTTTATTGATAAGTATTACGGGAGAACAACCGCTGTGAGATACGATAGTTGGACATAGACCTTCCTCATCGTAGATATTACCATTCGATTGACTTGTTGGAGACCATTTCCCAACAACAATAATTTTCGGTTCTAAATGTTTATTCATTGTATTCTATCAATATGAAATTATCTGTTTTCCTAGACGTTGGAGCGGTTTGTATAGTGTTTGCTATATCAGTTCCTAATTTTGGAATGAATGCGTATCCTCTGTTTTGTTTTATTTCTTTTTTTGTCGATTTTACAAGTCCATTCAAACGCTCTTCTGATAAGAAGTATTTTTCATCAACATTGTCCTCCTTAATATCCAAAATGCACTTATCGAGCGGAAACGGCTGCGGAAAAGCATACTTCATATCCAAATCATCACGCACACTCACGACGAAGATACGGTCACGGCTCTGTGGTACGCCATAGTCCTTAGCGTTCAGCACTTTGGCATAGTTTCTGTAACCGATTTCTTCGAGAGTGAACTGCCATTTGTTAAACAAGTCGATAAACTTCACACTCACCAATGCGCTCACGTTCTCCATCAACAGAAATTTCGGTTTCTTCGCACGGATGGCTCGCTCGCACTCCCACAGCAACGATGATCGTGTCCCGCTGCCCTTCTCACCGCCTCTTTGGAGACCCGCTTGGCTGAAATCCTGACACGGCGAAGAGTATGTGAACAAATCGAAGTCCGGCACTTCCGACCAATCAATCTTAGTGATGTCGCCAAAATTCTTAGCACCGGGAAAGAGTGCATCGTGCGCCTTGATTGCGTACTTGTCTATCTCGCTCCATCCAACAAGTTCATAATCGAACCCCGGATAGTTCTCTTTCAGCCGATTCAGTGCCAGGCACTGGCTGTCGAATCCGCTGAACGCTGTGAAAACTCTTAGTCTCTCCATTGTCATTCCTCCTTTTCGTTTACGTAGATGAACAGATTTGTTCCGCAGGCGCAGGTGAGCGTCGGTGCAATCATTCCTCCCTCTATCGCTCTACCCCTTCTGGTCTTGCTCGACAGATAACTACCATCGAATACACCCCCCGGCATCACTTCCGCATATCCCTTCTCCGTGTTCTCGCGCACCATCAGCACGCCATCTTCACGGACTTGCACGAAATCTTTCAAATCAATGTCCATCATCGTTCATTTTCTTTTAATTTATGATTAATATTAAAATATTAGTTATCAAACCAAAAAATCGCCCTGCAATCCCCTTCCTTCGTGTACTCTTCCATCTTACTCAGCAGATTAAACCACCGCTCAGATTCATAGTACTCTTCCTTCACGGTTTCCTGCACACACTGCCGCATCTCTTCGTAGGTGCAACAGTTAGCGGAATGAAAATCTGGGTGTGTGATGTATAATTTGCCCAAAGAAACTTTATCGTTATTCAGCATGTACAAGATGTAATCCTTATCTAGTTGTAGTAAATCACCGTTATCCTCAATTAAATAAGGCTTAATATATTTATAATCTGAATCTTCAAGTATTTCAATAGAACGAGTTTTTTTTATAATGTTCATCGGACAATCATCTATCATTTGATCGTACTTCGCATCACTTACAATCTTACACAAAAAAGCCTTTTTTACTTCTGTAGAAGCGTTGATTGGAAATCCACGAAGAGGCAGATGCTCTAGATTCCATAAATTTCTGACATTAGCCAACCTGGCGAATAGCGGATAACACCTTCCTCCATAAAATTCCTCCTTGGTAAATTCGCTATTCTCCCATTTGCCATATTTGTTTCTCTTTTCTAGATATAAATGAATATCGCATCCCATAATTATTCCTCCTTTTTCTCTGAACAAATAAGTTCCATTAATAAATCAGCGGCACAACCACCAAAAACAGACTTAACACAACTCTCTATGTCTTTTTCCGGAACATATACAATCTCGTTGGTAAGAATCCTTTTTATCATCTCTTCCATTTTTGCCATAATATTATCTACATTAAAAAGTTAAACATTTTAGCGCGAAGGCGGGGAGTCGAACCCACGCTATGAAGAATGAAAGGAAGATTTGTGAACATTGAATTATTCTTATGCAGCTAATATCATGAATAATGCAAACTATCATCCTTCCCTATGACGCTCTCTTGCGCCACCTTCGCTTATCCATCGTGATGTCGAATGTTGTTATCCCGCAATCAACATCCAGAATTTCTTTGCGGGGCGACGTGGAATCGAACCACGCACGTTGCAGGCCTTGCCTTTCCGCTACACCTTTCGGACATACACCCCAAATATCCCCCTCAAACACTCCCATGCTCCAGGGGATTAGCAAATAATAAAACTTATGAAACAAAGTTTTTTAGTAATTAAGTGTTAACGTAATTGTTAGAACACATCGGATCTCTCTTGATCCGCCGGACAACTCGCCATCACTGGTCTATTGTCCGTTAACAGTTTTTCAGTGCAATTCAAATCGTTGTTTAATTATTTATCCTCAGTTCATCTCATAATCGAAGCTCCCGATAAACTTCCTCGACGCTATGAAGTCGCACATGTGAACAAACTTCTCGTCCGCCTGCTGAGGTATAGGCAAAACAACGTCTGAGTAACTGTTTGTAGTCCACTGACCCATGTGCGAACTCACCATCCTGCATATTGATTCAATCTGGATCTGCAAGTCCGGGTATGTCGGGTATTTGATGGCGTGCTTTGAGAACTTTTCGGCAGCCAAAAGCGGGTGGTCGTGTCTCGAATACTTCTCACCGTCACCGCACTTCTGTGAATCATGGATTAATAGCGCAGAGATGGTAAGGTCTGCATCCATCTTAGAGAACATTCGCAACGCCAGTAGTTCGACCGCTACCCGGACACACATTTTCGTGTGGCGAACTAGTCCGCCTTTACCCAGGTCTATTTGCGGGTGATACTTCCCGGTGGTGCTAGCGGGAATCTCGAAAAAATACTTCTGCACCGCCATATCGAAGTATTCACGCACTATCTGTCTGAGTTGTGCGTTTTGGATCAACTCAAGTTCCTCCTTGAAAACATCGCTATTCATGTCGTAATCTCCTAATTTTTAGCACTCTTGCTCTTCTAATCTTATTTCAATATCTTCTTTGTATCGAAGAATTTTCTTCGCATATTCTAATTTCTCTATGTATTTTTTCGCATCGTTAGCATTTAAAAAAGCAATAGATGTTCTTTCTGTTTCTGAAGAGTATTCACCACGTCTTGATTTCCATGATACTATCCATAATTTCCTTTGTGGTAAATCCTTAAAATCATCATCTTCCAAATCATTTTCATATTGATCAGATGTTTTCCTTATCGGTATTATCCCAAAAATTTTATCCATTTACGTTCCCTCCCATCTTAAATCATAAACTACCTTTTCTCAACTCCTCCCTATCCGGGATTTTGCCGTTAATATCCTGCAAAACGCTATATATAGCGTAGAGCACCTTAGCCACCTCCACCAACGTTCCGTGAAGAAACACCGCAGCCACGGAAACCGCCAGAATCAAAATAGAAATCATAATGCCAACCATAATACTTCCTCCATTTATATCGTTAATAATCACTTCATCATTTCTTTCACGACCCTTTTCCTACACCAATCGTCCAACTCTAGCAGAAACCTAATCCTCTCCTCCTTCGTCAGATCATTCACCCAGTCGTTCAACGCCTTCACTATCTCCAATATCGATATGTTGGATGTGGCAACGGCGTTCATGACCTCCATATCTCGCTTGTATCGCGCTAAAATCTTATTGATGGTATAACTATCCATTTTCGTTCCTCCGTTTCGTTAGAGTTGATAAAAATGCGGTCTATCGACCTATCGCAGGCTATCGACCGCCTCGATAAATGTGTAACCAAATACAGAATCGCGTATCTTTATATCGTTGTGTCCGGAATCTCTTCCACGTCCACCACGTCATAAACCATCGACCATCTCCAAGAGGCCAACATCAGCCTACTTGTCAGCGTCATCCGCCTCTCCATCTCCGTCATATTCGCACTCCTCCCTCCTTTCGTCGTCCTCATCCTCGAACGAATCGGATATTCTGTACCATATCGCCACTATCCAGGCGATAAAGAGACCAAAACAAACTCCTATTAGAACTCCCATTTTTTATCCTCCTTAGTCTATTTTTCGTAATCGTTAAAAAAGCAACAATCCATCACGCACCCTCCGCAGCTCTCCCTCTCTCCGCAGAAAGTTTTTTTTTCAACCCCTCTATCACGTTCAACACATGTTGTCTGAACCTATCCGGTAACTCCATCACCTCAGCCATGCGAACATAGAAACATCTTCCGTCCTCCGTCCTCACGTAAAGAGGGTAATCCGCCAACGTGTCATCATCGAACTTTCCGTCCATACGACGTACTTCACGATAAGAGTACAGTTTCAGCCTAACGTCGAAGTCCAGAACGTCCGCAATCGTCAACGTTGGGTAGCGGTGGTGCATGATGATGTTGTCCACACTGTCTTGTATGCGTTGCTTGGTTATGCCGGAACTTAACGCCAACCTCATCATCTGAACCAACCACGGTTTGGTGACGGTCTGAGGAAATGCGGACATCAAGTTCGTACCCGCAACCATTACATCGTTTTCCGTCGCTTTCTCACCGCCGGAGTACATCGATATGCTAGCCGTGTCCGTCACGTTGTCGAAGTCGGCCATCTTAGTGACCAGTGTTGGCCATCCGCTTAGCGACCTCGACGCATTCTCGGATGTCGTCGAGACTGTTAATTCTTTGATCGTTGTTTCCATATCGGTTTTGTTTTTTGTTCCATTCTATTTTTTTTCTTATCAGACTTATAAAGTGGATGCGTATGTCAGGTTCTTCCTTGTCCTCCACACCCTGGGCGATCAGTTCACGTTGGAACTCATCGAACGCAACATCCAACTGTTGCGGATTCAATCCCAACTGCATACACGCCACCTCTTTCCATTGATCTCCGCCGTTCGCCCGGAGCCAGTCCGCCACCTTGTCCGCAGGTATTCGCGCGCGCGCGCAAAAACCCAATCCCGTAGGCCTATCGGCTTTGTTGTCCGTTAAAACAACCTCCTCAAAATCCTCTCTCGCGCGGGCGCACGCGGGCGCGGTGTCGACAACGATATTATTATCTTTATTCTTATATCTAATGTTGTCGGAACTCCGTTCGGAACTTTGGTAAGAACTCTGTTCGGAACTTTGGTAAGAACCTTGTTCGGAACTCTGTTCGGACTCTGTTCGGAACTCTGTTCGGACTACGTTTCCGTTTTTCTCTTGGTAACTATCATAATTACAGACTGTTATAATAGTATTTTTGTTCGTACCGATATACGTTATATTTCCGCTCGCAACCATGCGTTTCAACATCTTATATACGTACCTTGGTGAGCAGTCCAACATTTCCGCAAGAAATAATTGTGAAGTGACGAATTGGCCTCTCTCGATCACATTCCCCTTCCACTTCTTTTTCTTTGAATTGGCAGAAAGGAGGATGTAAATCCACAACTTGACCATAAGAGCGTTATCCCACCACTCCCATTCAAGTAGTTTATCATATATTTTTATCCACCTTCCCATGGTATTCGATTATTTTACTTCGATAATATCCTCGCCTTTTCTTCCCATCATCCAATCCCTCAGATCCTTTTTGCGGAAATAGAGATGTCTTCCCCTCTTCACGTAAGGTATTGCGTTGCGGTGTGTCAGTTGGTACAAGTAAGCCTTTCCCTTTCCGACAAATTCAGCCGCCTCACTCGGTTCGATCAGGCGTTCGTCCTCGAACGACTCTGTTTCCAACGAGTCTCTGTTTTTCTCCATAAACTCAGACCTTTTCCGTGCGTACTCCTCTCCCGCATTGCGGATAGATTCTATCGCCTTTTCGCAAGCCGTTCTAAACTTTGTGATCTCACCCTCCAATTCTTCTGTGAGATGCGACGTTGTCATTTTCCTTTTTCCCATGCTATTTTGTTTTAAATTCGTTATCTCCATCCACACCAAACTTGACCGGGACAGTATCTACGTACTTCATTGTGGAACAAGCCAACGTCTGAAGATTTTTCGCTTCCACCGCCGCCTCCCTGGTGTTGTACATCAATTGCGAATCCGTGTAGTAAGTGTCCGTCCACGGATCGTGGTACACGTTCACGTACCTTACTATTTGTTCTGAGTCATCACGAATTTCCGTTATACCCCTATCCCTCAATAATTTTTGCTCTTCCATACTAATTCTCCTTTTCGTTTAATGAAACCTTTACCGTGTCATTATAAACATATGTCCTCCCCTCCAACTCCACATAAGCGGCCTTCACTTCCTCCGCCGTCTCTTTGTCTGTGTGATATTGAGGAGAGAAGTAACCCAAAGCACCTCGGTAAAGGTTCATCCACACAGTTTTTGTCTTTTTCCTTCCCATTTATTTTATTTCATCTGTTGGAACATCTATTAGTTTTCCGTCAGGCATCATCTTTTTTACTCTGAAAGGTTGTTTCAACCCCATAAGATTCGCCAATCTCTCACTATAAGGTGCGACATTCTTCTCTTCCAGCACATCGAATAGTCCAGACTTATCTTCTCCCTCCGGTATTACCCGGTAGAAGATATTCTTACCCTCGAAAGGGAATCCGTCAACATACACCCCACAGATGTATGTTACAAAAGGTTTACCGTTTTCGTTAAATCCGAAAACCTTTTCTCCAATGTTGTATTTTACCTCTATTTTCATAATAAATCCTCCTTATTTTTTCGATTGATACTTCTGAAGTCTAAGGAACTCCCCTTCGTCAGTGACGAACAATCTGAACGCCACAGCATGAAGTTTATCATCAATACACAAGTAAGTCACCTCACGCCACGTCTTGCGGGTCTTATTCTTGACTTCCACAAGACTGTACGTCTTGCCATTGTGGCGTAATTCCATACGGTCGAAATCCACACTCATAAAGTGTGTTTCGAACGCCATCGCATTTGTGGTGATAGCCATAAACATTAATAATGTCGCTAAAATTTTTTTCATGATATTCTGTTTTTTGGTTAATATTCAATCCTCCAATTCTACCATGGAATATTCCATACCGAAGTATTTCGCCTTCTTTCTGTTGATCTCTCCCTCGTAAAAGGAGATATTCACCTCCTCCTGCTTTAGTATATCAACTATGAAAAACAACTCCGCGTCAGTTGTAGGGGCGAACCCCAACATCCTATTACGTGTCTGTTGGATTCTTGTCCCTATCCCTTTGCCTACCAGGGTGAGGATTCGTGCCTTTTTCGAGTTCACGACCTCGTTTTTCCAAATCCTTCTTATTAAGTCGCTGTTTTTCATACTTGTATATTTTTACATATATTTTTATTACCTTTGCACCCTCTAGAAATAAGATAGTGCAATTGTGTGATTACATTTGCAAATATGAGAGTTTTTTCAATTAAAACCAAATAAATATGAGGGATTTTTCAATTTTAAAGAAAAAAATTTTGCAATATCTTGATTATAAAGGAATTACAAAATATAAATTCTATCAAGATTCTGGTGTGACAAATAGTACACTATCCCAAGATAATGGTTTATCAGAGTCTAATTTATTGAAAATTCTCTCATACTATAAAGATTTATCTGCCGAATGGCTTTTGCGAGATGAAGGTAACATGTTAAAGGCGACATCATCTCCATATCCTACTGACGTAACAGTAAAAGAGCAACCCGCTATATATAATAATAAGGAGGAAGATCAGGACAACCTTATCCCGGTCGAAATCATACACCAACCAAATGTCCGGATATGGGACTATATGTGTAATCGTAATATGACGCACCCGCACACATCACGTCTTATGCCCCGGTATGATTTCACCTATGAGGTGAGATCCAACGCCCTTTTCCCCGCCATAGAGAAGGGAGAAACGATATACCTGCAGAGATTGGAATTGTCGATAGACTCGATAGTGAACGGCCACACCTACTTCATAGACACGAAGAAGAACGGAATAGTAATTAAGAGAGTATTTATCAACGAGAACAAACTAGAATGTTATTCGCTCAAAAACAAACTTCCGGTAAAGATCTTATCCCTGGATGATATATTCGATATATACAATATTGTGGCCTTGCTTAAATACTCCATAGATAACAACATGCTCGACAACATGGAGGAGGTATCAAAAAACCTAATTGAGGCGAACCGGGAAATTGTACAACAAAACACCACGCTTATCAACGAAATATCAGCGCAACGCAATCTGACGGAGAAGATTCTGGATAAACTCAACCCATAAATAAAAAGAACCATTTCGAGGATGTGATCGGAATGGTTCTTTTATCTTATTCATTTATCCTTCTTTTGCCATATTTAAAAAATTTCAGAATGTGATGTAAGACGTAATAAGTTAAGGATATTTAATGCTCCGTTCTCTTTGTTGTACAACAACAGCCAATCAGGACTTACATGGCATTCCCTAATACCTTTGAATTTTCCCTTTAATTCATGGTCTTTTTTTGAAATTGGCAAAGGTATATCGTTAGCGAGTTTATAAATAACTTCATCCAACTCAGTTTCATCTCTTCCTTGTCTCCTCGCTTTTTTAATGTCTTTCTTATATTCTTTCGAGTAAACGATTTCTCTCATATATCTTCCAAACTTTTCTTGTATTCCTTCATGTTTTTACACTTTATTCCTTTACCTGCTCTTATTTCCTTCAACGCCTTTAATGCAGAGTTATGAGCGATTTCTAATTCATAATCCTTTTTCTTTGCGCCAAGAGAAATAGCCGCATCGAATAATTTCCTTAATCCAATGTTTCTCGCATCATATTCAAAAACTATTGTTGCCATATCATTTAATTTTTAGTTAACCAACTACACTTATTCACCGCAAATATAAAAAAATTTTACAACATCGGTATCTTATCCACCGCCTCCCTCTTGCTCTTGTCCAACACCTTCGCATAGATCTGCGTCGTGTTAATGTTCTTGTGGCCTAAGAGTTTCTGTGTCACGAAAAGATCATTCCCCAATGTTATCATCATGACCGCAAACGTGTGCCGGGCGCAATGGAATGTTATGTTCTTTTTTATGCCTACCTTCATCATCCACTTTTTCAGAAAATAACTCATATCCGTTGTGAAATCAAACACAAGATCGTTATCCTTCCCCCACTCTCCCATGAAACGAACCGCGGAAGGAGAAATATCCATATATTCAAGTCTGCCGGGTTTCTTGGACACGAAAACAATCCTGGTATATCCTTCCACCTCCTCCACGTTTCTCCACCGTAGTTGTCTAACGTCGCTCGATCGTAACCCGGTGAAGCATGAGAACAAGAAAGCGTTTTTGTTCGGCAAATTCACATTGGAGACTTCAGAATCAATCAGCAGTTTCAGTTCGTCTAACGTGAGAAACTCACGCTTACTGTCCGTTTTGCACTTAATTATGTTCACTTTCAGTTTAGGGGAAACTAAATTATCCTCTTTCGCCATCTTGATGATAGTGGACAGATGAACACAATATACCTCTGTTGTGGATTGCGCAAGGTTAAGAGAGAATGATTTAACGATCTCCTCCAACATTGTGTTCGTGTACTTTGACAATGGAGTTTTCGGGAACAAGTTATTCACGAACAACGCCACATTTTTATAGTTCTGTTTGTATTTTCCTTTGTCTACCACATATTCATATAACGTCATTTTGTTTTCTGGCCTCTTTCCCAATCTTTCCAGGGCGTACTCACCCTCCTCCAATAGTTCGATTACACGTTTCGCCCTACGTTTTTCGGCCTCTGCCATCGTGATACGGTTTATCTCCTTCTCCCTAGACGTGGTAGCGTTGTTGTCGATGTACAATTTCAGGTACTCATATTTCCGTACTCCTCCGAAATATATGTCAAGATAAAGACTGTCGCTTCCGTCCGCTAGTCTCTTCTTCCTTAGTTTCACGTTTGTTTTTTTCCGATCCATAAACTGCGCAAGAAACAAAATGAGAAACAAAAATATATAAAAAAACGAAATTTCACGCAATTTCACACAATTTCAAAACGCAAATAAAACCCTAAAAATAAATAATTAAGAACAAATACAATTTCGTACAATTATTATTAGTACTTTTACAAAAGAATTTAAACCGCAAATAAAACAACCTAAAAACCAACGATTTAAAACACTATTCCGAAAAACGAGAAACAAAATAGGAACAAATTTCAAACACAGAAACAAGAAACAAAAAAAGTGGTGAGGAGGACGACACTCGCTCACCACGTCTATATTGGCATGGGAGATCGGCGAAATTCTCCATCATAGGTCGTTTAAGGATGAGCTACATCCACCTACCGCATACGCCTTCATGCTTTCATGTCAATCGATGCAAAGATATGATTTTTTTCGTGTTTTCAAGTCGTGATTTTTGTGTTTTGCATTTTACCATATCGGAACTCCTAAAAAGTAAATTTCAGTCAGATAAAAAAAGATTTTATTTAGACTGAAAAACTTTTAATCTGACTGAAAAAATCTTACATAATACACTGAAATTCAATACGATAAATGTTGTTTTTGGACTCCTTAATGTATATATTTGTAGGGTTCGCAAGAATGAAATATGCGTTCTTCGCATCATTTCTGAATGTGTAAAAAATTTGGGGTTGGATCTATGTCGAATTGCATAGATTTTGGGTAGGATTGTTTCTTGCTTCTTAACTTACTAAGTGCGTGTTGAAGATGTCCGGACATCTAGCGCACAATCATCAGGCAAGACCTTTCGTGTTGGTTCGATTCCAATCTTCCCCACAAATGAAAATTTGATATATGGAAAAACAAAATAAACATTGAAAAACAATAAATGTATGGGAGATACACCAAACGAAGTATTGAACTTCATAGAAAAGGAGATACGCATCGCACAAGCGTTTGCGCAACAGCCTAAGGGATCTATTCCGTCTTATCAACGTCAGAACATGAACCAAAGGGTTACCGGTCGTTTGGAAACGCTTTGGAAAAATAGGGACTATGACACCTTTAACAAGGCTCTCGACAAGATCAAGGAGGCGGGCGTAATCTTCTCTAAGAATAATTCCATCTGGGAAAGACACAAGAACACGCCTACGGAAGATTTATATCCGTCGCCTGAGTTTAAGAACGCCATGAATGTGATAGCCAAACTAAAGCCTAATATGGACGTTGATAACGAAACGCTGAAGTGGGCGATTGAATACCCTATACGGAAACTCGCAAGCGAAAACAGAGTGCGTAGTTTGCGTGTGGCTGTCCAGGCATTGAAGGACAAGCAGGACAAGGAGGGTATCACCATATTTGAACCTGACGAATGGTTTTGGAAATATCTGCAATCTGACACGGAGGAAGCAATCAACAAGGAGAACCCTGAAAGCGGAGTAATCTACGAAGCTGACGGATGCACCGTGGAGGACAACGTGGAATTAAGCCGTGTGCAGATATTTTTTCCAGGCAAACCATCATACGAAATCATATCTTACTTGAAACAACATGGTTTCCGTTGGTCTCCGTCCAACAAAGCATGGCAACGGCAAAATACACCTGAAGGACGTAGGCAGGCTCTTGATTTCGCCAAAAAATTCTTTCCTGACGAGTTGAAGAAAGAAGAGGAGGAAGTGATTGAAGAGGTGAAAGTGGTGGAGGAAAATCCAACTTCGGAAACTAAAAATTCTTACGAGTTTGAATACCAACTATTGGGTAGACTAAAGGATGATTGTGATTACTATTTGGGAAATGGGAACAGATCAGCAAAACATTTATGGGCCGGGAATGAAATCGACCAAATTAAAAAGATGGTTGAACTTTGGAATATTTTGCCACAAATACCAGAATGGTTGAATAGAAATGAACTCGAAAGATATTCCATTGCACTTACCGGTAAAAGCATCGATGAATTGTATAAATCGAATGATGGATCATCATCTCTATTAGACTTCGCAAACCGTTTATCCACACTTTTGACACAAGGTAAAGTGACATGGGCGGAAGCGCAGAAAATAGCGACAGAGATGAATTTGAAAGCGTCCAATCAAGAACTTATTCAGGCTTGCGAATTGGCGGTAGTGATGGCGGCTCGTAAAATCGCACAGACAGATTACACCATTAGGGCGAAGTATGAGCAGATAAGAGATTTGTACGACAACCAACCTACCATCCAACCAAAGGACGGAGAGAGCCGTTTCCTTCAACAGTTCTCAACGCCTGCGCCATTGGCGTTCATGGCGGGTGAGTTCGTGAAGGTGAACGACAATTACAATAGCGCATACTTAGAGCCAACGGCAGGTAACGGAATGCTTACAATAGCACTTCCGGCAGATAGGACATGTGTAAATGAGTTGGATGTAATACGTTACAACAACCTTACCACACAAGGATTCTTACATGTTTCTAATCAGGATGCGACTAAATATTCTGTTCCTAACAAAATGCATGCAGTAGGATTATTCCACGGAGTGATAACTAACCCTCCTTTCGCTGACCTGAAAAGGAATGAGTATCTAATCAGAAGAGGGAAGAAGGGGGACAAGGAAATCGAATATACCTTCACCAAGTTGGACTACAAATTGGCTATCATGGCACTTGATCAGATGGCGAACAACGGCCGTGCAGCCATCATCGTAGGCGGAAAACTCGGGTCAAAGGTTTACGACTTCAAGAATGCGTATTGGAATAAGAACGACATGCTATTTGGCGAGTATGCGTCGTTCGTGGCATACCTTAACAGACAGTATAACCTTGTGGATATTCTGTACATCAGCGGTGAACTTTACGCTAAGCAGGGTACGAAATTCCCTATCATCATGTTGCTCATCGACGGACGCAAGCAATGGGATTCAAGGATAGATTGCGTATGGCACAAATACGATCCTGACAAGGACGCTGAGATTGAGAGTTTCACGGAGTATTTCAACCGTATCTATCCGCATATAGAGGGCAAGACAGAAACGGTGAACAACGATGATAAAGAAAGGAAACTTCGTTTGGCGAAGGCAAAAGCGAAGGCTTTGTTGCTGTATGCTTATGCGCAGAAGAACAAGTAAAATAAAACACATATAACTAATGAAACTGATAGAAATACAAAGACACTATTTCACGGTAAAAGGTGACAAGCACCGATACTACTGTGTGAAAGCGGAAACGGATATGTCGCTTAACGTGAAGGTGATACACTACACGCAAGCGGACAACATCGAAGGTGATAAAATGGTGTTGCGTGGCAATGACATCGAAAAGGTTGTCCCTGAGCGTGCCACGTTGGGTATGGCCTATATGCCCGCCTCTGACGTGCGCAGGCTTAACACACAGACACCTGATTCGATGGGGTACGACATCCACGAAGCTTTAAAGAAACTGACGGAGGCGGTAGGCGGCAACGTGACGGACTATGTGTGCGAACGCCTGCAATGGAGTCGTGCGGAGATTGAGGAACGTCTGTTCGCCGAGCAGGTGGATGCTGTTGCTTTAGCCATCTACAACCATGAGGCAAGAGGACAAGCAATGATTATCGGCGACCAAACCGGTATAGGTAAGGGGCGTGTGGCATCCTCCATGATCCGGTACGCCATCGTGCATGGATTGATACCGGTGTATTGCACGGAGAACGCGGGACTGTTCTCTGACAATTACCGTGATTTGGTGGATATAGGTTGCGGTGACTTAAAACCGTTCATCATCAACCAATCGACGAGCGGACAGACGGACGCACGTATCAAGGTGCTGAACGATAACGACGAGTTTGTCGTTGTCCACACGCCTATCACTGACAAGAAACAACGTGAGAAGATATTTGCGGGAAAGGAACTTCCAAAAGGGTTCGACTATGTTCTGACAACCTATTCACAACTTAGTAGCGCACTGAAAAAGACGAAAGACGGAGACGCGCCAGGATCCGACTTCGACAAGTTCGAGTTTCTGAAAAGACTCGCACCGAAAGCGTTCTTTATCTTCGACGAATCGCACAACATCAGCGGTTCAAAAGCGGTAGTCACGAAGTGGTGGGAAGCCGATGCGGAGGTTGAGTTAGGTGGCTCTAATCAGTTCTATTGCTTCAACACGTTGTCTAAGTTGGCAAGCGGAGTAGTATTCTTGTCCGCCACCTTCGCGAAGCGTCCTGAGAACTTGGTGGTATATGCGAATCGCACTTGCATATCCGAATCAGGATTGAAGGACACGGAGTTGATTCAAGCCATTCAAGATGGTGGTGAGGCATTGCAGGAGGTGATTTCGTCCGACATCGTGCATGAGGGACAGATGATCCGCCGTGAAAGTATCTACGAGGGTATCGAGGTGAATTACATCTACCTTGACAAAAGCGGACATGAGCAATTCGGCACGCCTGATTTGGAACGCCAACACCGTGCCATCTGCGACTACATCACCGGCATCATCAACCTAATCAACCAATTCGAGAAGGATTATATTAACCCTATCATAGACCAGATGGCTGCGAAATCGGCCATGTTCAACATGGACACAAGCAAGACATCTAAGAACTTGGGCGTGTCGCATGATCCTATATTCTCCAAACTGTTCATGATCGTAAACCAGATGTTATTCTCCATCAAAGCGGAGGCGGTGGCAGACCATGCCGTACGTAGGTTGATGGAGGGTAAGAAGGTTGTGATCGGGCTATCGTCAACGATGGAAAGTTTCTTGGATGAGTTCATCGAGGATGATGGAGAAATCAACTGCGATTTCACAGCCGTATTGGACCGCGCTTTGCGCTCTACGTTGAAGTTTAGGACAAGGGACATGGAAGGCGGTGGAGCTTCCGAGTTCGCATACATAGATGTTTCTTCGTTGTCACCTGATGGGCAAGACCTATATTTCAAGATCCGCAACGAAATCAAGAAAGGATCGTCCGGCATATCCTTGTCGCCTATCGACCTCATCACACAGAAGATAGAGGCGGCAGGATTCAAGGTTTCTGAAGTTACCGGCCGTAAGCGCAAGATTGTTTTCTCCAACGATCAAGGGACAAGAGGGTCAATCGTGCCACGTAAGTACGTGACAAGAAACGTCGCTTTTGGACAGTTCCAAAACAACCAATCGGACGTGCTTATCATCAACGCGTCAGGAGCGACCGGAGCGAGCGCACACGCCACGACAAAGAATACCAACCTTACACCCGACCAGGTAAAACCACGTGTGATGATTATCGCGCAGATGGAGTTGGACGTGAATAAGGAGGTGCAGAAACGTGGACGTATCAACCGTACTGGGCAAATCAAGGAACTGCCGCCATCATACGACTACCTTATTTCGGCAATACCTGCCGAAAAACGTCTGATGATGATGATGCAGAAAAAACTGAAATCGTTGGACGCAAACTCAACTTCCAATCAAAAGCAGAGTACCGGCATCATCGACACTTCTGACTTCATGAACAAGTATGGCGACGAAGTTTGCCGTGATTACTTGTTGGAGAATCCTATCATCAACGATAAACTGAACAACCCTATCGGTGACGAAGGAGAAAAAGAAGTCAGCATACACAAGGTGACAGGCCATGTACCGGTGCTTACGTGCGAGGAGCAGGATAAATTCTACACCAACATACAAGCGATGTACGATGATAAGGTACATTCTCTTATAGAGAAGGGAGAGTATGATTTGGAGGTGGAAGCGATGGATTTGGACGCTGAACAGATCGGAGACCTTAGGCTATTGGTTAGCGCGACAGCCGGAGAAAGCAAATTTTCCGATGCGGCCTATGTTGGTACATACGACTGCAAGGTGCTTCGCAAACCTTATTCAGAGGACGAAATCCGTGTCATGTTGGCCACCTACATGGGAGGATCTTACAAGAAAGAGGAGGCGGTGGCGAAAGCGGACAAGATGGCCGCAGACATGAAAGAATACTACACCGCACAGATAGAGCAGGTGATTAAGACACAGGATGAGAAATGCGAGAAAAACATAAAAGATGCGATAGAAAGGGTGGTTAACAAAGGTGGCGTACCATCTGACGCTGATGCGGACATTGCAATCATCAAGGAGAAGTGCGAAACCACTAAGAGAAAGAACAAGGAACGCTTAAAGGTGGAAATGTACAAAGCGAGGATCCTGAAATTCTTTTATGCGGGACGCGCCTGCATCCTGGACAGTTCAAACACGAAGGCGATTTGTTTGGGTGTGAAGATTGGGACAACTACTGTTAACCCGTATGCTCCGTCTAACCTTAAAGTTTCTTTCGCCGTGGCAAGTTCGATGAAAATATTGGAATCTACACTTGTCGAAGAAGGTTACAAGACGCTATCCGAGATAATGGTTTACTCCAAGAACATAGATAGTTACTATTTGGACATCGACGCGAAGTATCTGAACGAATGGCACGACTACATCAAAGAGAGCGTAGCCAATAGGGAGGTGCGTCAAATCATCGTGGGTAACACGTTGAGAGCATACAAGCAAAAGCCTGAGGGTGCGAAATTGATTTCATTCACCACGCACGAAGGTGAAGTCCTGAAAGGTTTGCTTGTGCCTAAAGATAACAAGACCAAGGAAGGAGGAGGCGAGAAGATTGTGCTTTCGCGCTATTCGATTAAAAAGTTCCTTCCTTTCATTAAGAAGGATCTTGCGGACGGTGAGAAAAAGAGGTACGACATGAACCGTGGTACTTACTTACTTGTTAACGGCAACAAATCGTCATACGCCATCGATGAGCCAATCGCTTTCTGCGTTCAGAACGGACAGACATACAAGGCTCTTTTGAAGAACAAGAACGAAGATTTAAAAGCGTTGTCGAGCAACGGAAGAGGATTCAGCGAATGGGGGTCAGGATCGGGCAAATGGTATGTGCTGAACGTGCATCCGAGCCAATTGAACGACCTTGTGGACTTTCTGGACTCCATGACATTCGGTGTAGAGTTGCTTCCAAGTCAGGTGGCCGCCTACTTCCCTGATGATGGAAAGAATAAGATGAAGAACGGAAATTGGAAAAAAGTTCCGGTGAACAAAGCCAATATCCCCACTTCACAACCAAAGAAAACAGACGATGACAAAGCAAGGAAACTCCGTTTGGCTAAAGCGAAAGCGAAGGCGTTGCTGTTGTATGCTTACGCACAGAAAAACAAATTTTAAACAACAACAAAAACACTAATAATATGAAAATTACGAAAGACAACTTAGCAAGTGAGTTCGAGAACTACAAGAAGTTCTTGAAGGACGATGATATGCGTTCAAAGGTGAAGGACACTATCGAAATTTCAGAGTTCTACGACGAGGATGCGGACATCAAAAAGGCTGTCGATGAGATGGTGAAAATGGTGAACGAACAAATCGCAAAGAACGAGAAGAAAAGTTCTCAACAAAAGAAAGAACAAGAGCCAAAAGACATTGAATTAATATGGGATTTGGCTGCGAATACGTATGAGTTGTGGATAGATCATAAAAAAGTTGATGATTCTGTATTTACAACAATTGAAGGGTTGGCAGAATACATTCAACTTCATTATCCTGAATTGATGAAGAGAAAGGATGTTATCTTGCAACTTGAAAATTATGGTTGGAAAAAAAATAAAACATCTATTCCAAAACCTAAGAAAGAGACAAAGAATGCAACAGAAAAAACGAAGTCAACACCTAAGGCAAATGTAAAAAAGCCAAAACAAAAGGCCGAAAAACAGACTACAACCGACAATGCCACACCAGTAGAGGCGTTGTCTCCTGAGGTGAAGTTGATTAAGCGTGTCATCACCTTGCAGGGCAAGACGATGAAGAAGGCGAACGCAGACACAAAGAACAACCCGCGGGCCATCTTGAACGCCATCCAGAGAGCCATCAGGACGAAGCAAATCCGCAAGACAAGCAAGTATGCGGACGAAATCATGTATGCGCAAGACGCATTGATCCGCATGGTGAACGGATCACTGAACGGCACGATGAGCGGTGCTGATGTTATCAACTTCACACGCTACGACGATTTGGCGAAGGTCGCTCATTCTGAGGTGGTTTCCGAGGCCGCTAAGATAGCCGCGCAGTTCATCAAGATACAAGAGCAGGCGGGCAAGGAGAAAGAGGCGGGAACGCTCTTGAAACGCATCGAGAAGAGCAACGAGAAGGGTGCGGAAATCGATGGCATGAAGAAGGCGTTGAAGAACTACGTGGACGGCAAGACCACGAAGCTGAAAGCGTCCGAACAAGTACTGCGTGGCCTGCATGGTATCGTGGACGTGAACTTCGAGAGCGGCGACGTGGTGAACTCTACTACGATCGAGGGCAAGAACTTCGACACGTTGGACTTCCACGGCCGTTGGGAAGGTTTCTTCGGCAAGCCTGCGCCTGACTTCAAATTCATGTTCTACGGCAAGCCTGGCAACGGCAAATCGACATTCGCTCTGCAATTCGCAGGCTACTTGTCAAAGGAACTCGGAAAATCCGTACTCTACGTGGCGAACGAAGAGGGATTCGGCTATACGTTGCAGGAGAAGGTGAAGCGTCTGAACGTGGCTAACTCTAACCTCTATCTCTGCGATTCCGTGCCGGAGGATCTGTCACAGTTCGATGTGGTATTCCTGGATTCCGTGAACAACCTTGGTTTAGAGCCTGAGGACTTGAAGGCTATGCCGTCCGGAAAAGCGTATGTCTACATCTTCCAAACCACGAAGGATGGCAACTACATGGGCAAGCAGGAGTTCGCTCATGACGTGGACACTGTTGTCCGTGTCGAGAACATGAACGCCTACAAGGATAAGAACCGCTACGGCGGTGAAATCCAAGAGTTCAAGGTGGGATGATTATTAACTAATTAAAACAGAATAATATGGAAAACGAAAACAAGATTCCTGCACAGATGGAGGAAAAGAAAAAGAACAAAAAGCGTTTCAAGATTGGTGAAGCTTTGGTATGGTTGGGATCAACCGCATTGTTTATGTGGTGGGTAAATCACTACTTCGCATTGAAGAACCACACACATGACATGATGTCAACTGCGTTCAACAGAGGCGCATCATCGGTATTGCTCATCGATGATGAGAACATGGGTGACTACATCAAGGATATATCAATATTAGGAGTAGACGGCAAAACCTACTATCTTGGTAAAAACAGAGGTTATGTCCTTGAAATACCACAAGGATATGACGCTGTAATAATCGACACTTCAACGAAGTACAGTTTTAGCAACATTCTTCCTTCTGAAGGTGATTTTGAGGATGGTAAGAGATTAGTCATTTTAGGTGAATTTAAACTTAGACCGGCAGACCCTTATAATGGTAATGGAGAAGCCATCATGCCTGAGGAATACACTTTGTCTAATCACATCTATCAGGATCAGGCTAACAACAACGGAGGTCGTACAGAGTTTTACTCAATTGATAAGGATGGCTGCGAGTTGTTGTGCTTTAGAAAACAGTGGTACTTTATCGTATAGGCCTATGGTTGAAGTCGTAATCATCGGACACAACGAGGGGGAGAGCGTCACCGACATGGTGCGCTCCCTGCCTTCGGAGTGGCATAAAATCTACGTGGCTGACCGCTGCACGGACAAGACGCTGAAACGTCTGTCGTTCGCTGAAAACACCACAGCGGTAGACACTACGCCACTCGGCTTGGTTGGTCGGCAGACATCTTACTGCCGTAATCTTGGACTATCCGAATGCGCTAAGGATTCGGACGTACTCTTTCTGGACGGAGATAGATATGTTGTCTATGGTGACATCAAACAAGCGGTCGAGAATTGCGACACGGACATATTACTGTTCAGACTTGAGGAGGACAACCGCACGGATCAATCCACACGCGAAAATTACGGACGTATCTGCAATGGTTTCTTCAGCTGCGGAATCTTCTTCCGTCGCTCGGCCATTGACCGGGTGATGAAGTTCCAGGGCGGTCAGTTGTTCAACGAAGGCCTGCAAAATGATTGGGGAATCGAGGATGTTTCCCTGGGCGATGTATGCTATCACCTGGGGTTGAGCGTATCGCTCTGCGAAGATGTACACCTGCACGGCGGGTTTACTCGGTTCAGGTTGGATAACCTGGACGTATTGGAGAGGCGGCTAAGATTTAGGAATCGATTGAATGTTAAATGGAAGTAAAAAGTTACGTGGAATAATGGAAAGATTCATGGAAAGTTTATGCCGTCCGTTGCAGACGGTGCATGGTTGGTGCGGGGTTGGTATCACGTTTCTAACAACCTACTTGATGGGGGTTAGGGACTATATAATATTCATCGTGATAGCGGTGGTTCTGGACGCTGTGTTCGGCGTTATCGTCTCTGTGACGAAGAAGGGCAAGTTCTTCGAGAGCGGCAGGCTGAGAGATTCTATTATAAAACTATTTTTTTACCTCTGCGTGATCTTGCTGATACTCTTTATAGACGTGATTTCGGGCAACGATTCCTACATCGCTATCCGTATCGTCGCTCCTATCATCATATTCTGCGAGATATGGAGCATTCTCACGTCGTACGTGATTCTGCAACCGAAGTCGATAGCGGCAAAACTATTGAAGCGGTTTATGGTGGGTGAAATAGCGAAGAAATTAGGCAAGACAGAGGATGAAATAAAAGAAACAATCGAAGGAGGGACGGACAATGGCAAAGAATGAGAACTATTTCTACGGCTGTGAGACAGTCGAGGAATGCAAAGTGCGGTACAAGGAATTGGCGAAGAAGATGCACCCGGACGCGGGTGGCAATGACGAGGAGTTCCAGGAACTGCTGAACCAATTTAACGACGCTGTTGCGGACATACAGACGGAATCACCGTTCGTCAGTGACGAGTTCGTGGCGTTGTGCAAGGCTGGGTTGGCCTGCCTACGAAAAGCGAAACCGAAGGTGGCGGAGAACATCGAGCGGGTGACCGCTTTCGCTCCACTACTGACCGGCTTGATGAAGGACTCACCGCAGAAGCGGAATGTGGAGAAATTTCTGGGTAAAATCAACGAATAAAACTTACGGATATGAAAGACTTTATAAAGAAATACTTAGGCTACATACTGTGCGTGATCGTTCTTGTGTTGGCGTGGTTGCTGTTTAGCCAGGAACGAGCAGAAAAGGAGCGTTACAAGGCTAACCAAACGGCCTTACTCTCTGATGTGGCGTACTATAAGACGGAGAACGAACGAAACGTGGCGAGCGTCCGTGCGTTGACGCTCACGAAAAGCGAGATCGAGACCTACAACAAGAACCTTGCGGAGCGTTGCGAGGAGTTGGAAATTAGCCTGCGACGGCTCATATCGGCAAACATCACGAACATACAGACGGATTACCACCTGGTGGGAGAACTTCGTGACAGTCTGGTGCTACGCTACAATACGATAGACACATTGCGTTGCATGGACTACGACGATAGTTATCTCACCTTTTCGGCCTGCGTGGATAGTGCGGGTATGTACGTTGCGGACATTGTTTCCAGGGACACGGTGACGGCCATCGTTCACCGGATTCCACGGAGATTCTTGTTCTTCAAGTTCGGAACTAAGGAGGTGCGGCAAGAGGTATATTGCGCCAATCCGCGGACCCAAATAGTAACCACACAATATGTAGAGAAGAAATGACAGAGAAAGCGAAAAACGATATGCGCTCCGCTTTCGAGTTCCTGGGAGACGTGAAGTTTTACCTTGACGAAGCAGAGAAACACGAAGATAGCGAGATGGGAAAGATGCAGATACGTTGCATTCTGACGGAGGTAAAGACATTGATGGACAAAACATTTGAGATGGCGAAACATGAAGGAGGCAAAGATGGACATTGATAGGATAAAACAATTAATACAAGAATTGGGTAATGCCACACAAGGCATTCCTGATTATTGCAAAGGAGAAAGCGAAGAGGCGCACAAAAATAGAATAAAGTGGCTGAAACTTCTTCGTGCGGTTGGTGATTTATCACGTTGTGACTTGAATTTTATCGAAAGAAAATGAGAAAGGAGACTAAAAAGAAGATAGTGCTAACAACTCTCACGGTATCGGGCGTTGGGGCGTTCGTGTGGTTCGTCCTCAGGCACATGGAGAAAAAGTTGGAGGACTACAAGTCCAAATACTATACCTATGCGGACATGATGCGCAGCTCCACGGCCGAACGGCTTGGCCTACGCAACTACACGGACGATAAGGCCACGTTACTGAATATGAAGGCATTGTTTCGTGACGTGCTTGATCCGTTGTGCGACAAGTTGGGCAAGCGGGTCACAATCACATCCGGATTTAGGACGAAAGAATTAAACCAGGCGATCAGTGGTTCTTCCGCCACATCCCAACACATGAAGGGAGAGGCGGCCGACATCGACATGGGTTCTAAGGAAGCGAACAAGGTGGTGTACGATACCATTAAGAAATTGGGTAACTACGATCAGTTAATCAACGAATCGGATTTGGACTGGGTACACGTATCTTGGAAACGGTTGGGAATTAATAGACATCAAGAATTAAAATTATAAAATTGTAATTTTGATATGTTATTTTTTATATATTTGCAACGAGTTGTCAGCAAGAAGTGTTCCTGGCGTAAAAATCCCGCGTCTGCTTAGTTAGGGGTTTCCTATAGGGGTTATTGCAAAGAAACTTGCATTGTAAAAGTGATGGTATCATGCTTGCTCAAAAGGGGACGATTATCGTCCCCTTTTTAAATCGAATGCAGTCAATAACCATTTCTTATTCGCTTTCTTCTTTATTACAAATCTGAAAGATCTTTGTTCATATACTATTTTGTCTCTTTCTCTCTTCCTTTCGTTTTCCACTCCGAACTGAATTACTATGGGAATGAAATCTTCAACCTCAAACCCCAATTTTTTAATGGTTTCTCCGTGTTTGTCTATTATATGAGCAAGACCGAATCCCTTATGCTTAATAGGATCTGTCACTTCTCCATAAACAATATCAATATCACCTATATCTGAACGGTGTAATGCGGCTATACATTCACCGCGTTTCACCTTCTTTAGCCATTTTATCGCTTGTTTAGGTTTATGCTTGAATTGAGTATATTGCACTCCAAATTCACCTATTTTATTTTTCTTTTCCATATATTCGTTTAATTATAATTTATAAAATTCAACCGCAACGATACGTCACGTACGGTTGCGGTTTGTCTGTAATCACTCTTTTATCACTTTCGGATTATATGATCGAAACTTTTATTTCGGGATGATAGTTATAATACGGATTTCAGCATCTACGATTTCACCTTCGATTTCAAACTTCATTGTGATTGTCGCCGTACTACCTGCTTCAACAGTCATGTGCATTAATACGTTAGATGCATCATCAGTAGGTTCGTTGTCATCTGTTGTTACTACAATCAAATTGTCTGAATTATTGTTAATTTGGCAATACCAAACACCTCCTGAATGATAGAATGTCTCATCATTCCATTCATCTTCAAGATATTCAGTCCATTTCCAATACAATCCCTTCGCTACCGGATTGACAGATGTAGTGACATTCACTCTCGACAAAGTTTTCCCCTCGTCAGGCGTGATGGTTGTCGTTCCGTTCTCAGTGATGGTGACGGACTTGGATTGCTCCTCCTTTCCTCCGCCTGACGAAGAGGAAGAACAACTGTTGCGGAATATGTTAACGCTTGTACTCATTATGCTTGTTTTTGTTTCTCGGCCGCCTCCTTCAAAAGTGGTGAAACCTTGGTCATTACGTATGCGCTTCCTATGAGCGACGCAACGACTAATAAGAGAATAATGTTTCTTTCTGTTTTTTCCGCTTTTTGTTTATTCATATATTAGGTGTTTAAAATGTTTATTTAATATGATCGAAACTTCTATTGTTCTTGTGGTTCTGGTTCGGGTTCTTTTTGCTCAGGTTGGCTCTCTTCGTAGGTCTCTACGACAAGCGAGAAGAACGGCTCGAACTCCAACTGAATGCACCGCTTTTCGGATAAATCCTCCACGAACTCATAGAAGAGTTTCAACGCTTCATCGTCGAGAGTGATGGACGAAGGTCTGTTCTCGTTCTTAGTCGGAATAGTCCACATCCCGATTTCGTTCTTTTCGATACCGTTTGTCGCCAAAACCTGCGCACTTTCGTTTTCCACTAACACGCCACGGATCACACGCGAGATGTGCATATCGTGGAGCGTTCCTATTGTCTGGAAGAGGTTGCAAATGTTAACCCGCTGTCCCCAGGTGATGTTTAATGTATGTTCCATGTATTCAGAGTTTTAAATTATAAACTAATAATAATCGGAGCAACACCATGAATGTTGTCGGTGAATTTCACATATGCATCTATTCCGAATGTCGCCCCTAATGTCCATACGAACATGGAGAAGACATTAGATAAGTCTGCCGCAGGTTCATTTCCATCGTCTGTAACTGCCACAGTGAAGCCTTGAGTCGTGGATGGTGTTGCGACATAGTGGTCTGTAGACCATGTTACAGTTACAGCAGACCATGGGTTGCTTGAATTATTGCGGTAATAAACAGCCTTACCAACGCCAACACCACCTTGAACATCTACGTTCACTTCTACTTCACTAAGTAACTTTCCAGAGTCTGGAGATATGGCAATTGTGCCATTTTGGCTGATATTAACAGATTTAGTTTGTATTCCGAATTGTGCCATATTAGGTGAATTTAATGCATCAATAATTGCTTTAGTTGTCGCGATGAATGTAGGTGTTTTCCCAAGAGAAAAATATTGTTTTATTTCTCCGTCAATATTAAGTACAACAGTCGGGCCTCCCGTTGCATACACCGTTGCATACTCATTAGTGCATGATTCATCTCTGTATACCTTTGTCGATCCAGGTATAATCTGTTCTATTGGAACAGTAGAAAATATCAATTCGTATATCTCATAAGATGCTAGAACGAATGCATAGTTATCAAACTCAGTATATCTATCGCTCGTTGGAATAGTCATCAGTTGTTCGTTGTGATAATGAATTAATCCTTCATAATTGTGCCTTTGTAGGATTCCGTATGGTGATATTAACTGAGACAGCGACACCCAATCATAGGTGTTCGTCGCCCCTTCCGGTTGCAGGTCGGGTTGGCCTTGGATCAACACGTCATTGACGGCCACGGCAGTTTTAAGTACCAGGTTAGTTGCTCCGTACTGATGCGATACGAGAGCCGTTCCGTCCGTCGAGATTTGCCACGGATTCGACGATTGATTCTGATTCGCGCGGATCTGTATGTTCGCCACGCCGGTCTCCGCCGAAGTGGTGTTAATATCCTTGCGTATAGATAGTAAAGTCAACTTCTTTTGATAGTTGCCGTTGTAGTTGCCTTCAATCACGATAGGCGCATTCAGGTTCGCATACATTCCACCGACCGAATCCGCACCGCTGATGAGAGAACAGTTAGTAAGCGTGATGGTGGTATGGTAGATGGCTGGCGTGTTGCTGTTAGATCCTTCGTAGATGAACGGGTTGTACGATGTAGGCGAAGATTGGTTCGCTCCGCACACCGGAAATCTACAGCCGTCGAAGTAGTAACTACAGTTACCGCCAGACCTTATGAGGTATCTTGAGAATTGAATCGCTGAGTTCTTCGGAATCGAAGATGGATGATTCGTTATACTCTCCCAGGAGGAGCAACTACCTCCCAAATCGGTGTTGTAGAGTTGAATACGCTCCACCTGCACCGTCCATGTGTCCATGTGGCTCACCACATTACCGTTGTAGACCGGATACATGAGTTGAAGGACACGCATAGACCCCTCGCTGATGATCCTTGTGTAGCGTAGATACATGCCGAATTTGTAAGTCTTGTTCGCCAAGTCAACCAACGACACGTTATTTACCTTATACTGATCCGCCTGCGCTTGCGTCGGTGAAGTCATGTCGATGTCCTTCATGATCGAGATCACGCACGAAGTCGTGTCTTCGTTCACGTACTTGTTGCCGGTGAACTGAACAGCGGCTAAGAGTTCATCTAGCGTCTTAACGTAGATGATGATTGAATCCTCACCCGCCACGTTGATGTCCCACTCTCCTGGAGCGACTTCCTCCGCATCGATGGTATTCCTAGATGAATAGATGGTCACATCCGTAGTGCCACCACCACCGCCTCCTCCGTTGCCTGAGTTCTCGGTGTCATCAAATATGTTTACATCCGTATCTGCTACTGCCATATCCGTAAGTTTTTATGTTAATAATCTAATACGTCACCTCAGTCGTTGGCGAAGTCGGCCATTGGTGAAAATGGAGAAGGATTTCCAAATTCAAAAAACTCGTTCATCGCACATCCTTCCTTATAAAATGGCATTGAACCTTTAGCGACAGCATACGCAAGTCTCATTCTGTCTGTCCATTTTTGGTTGAAATCACGGACTCCGTTGGCGAATCCTATGATGGATCTTTGTGTTGGGAACATATTATCCAACCCTATCGGATAATAACCATCATCCATCACCTTTGCGCCAGATGATTTTTTGATGGATGAACTTCTAGTGTTGATTTTTCCACTCCCATTATCATCACCGTCAGGTATAAATACACCGTTGCCACCTCCTCCATCGTTTACTTGCATAATACTTGACATATCTATATCAACTTTCATGTTGAGTTGTATGAGCCATTTTGGATCATCCATCCCAGTACATGTTGGCAAAGCATAGCCAATGAATTTAAGCGTGTACTTCGCAGGGATAGTATTCATAAACTCACCATTTATGTACAAGTCATATTCCCAATCATCGCAGACAAGCGTATCCACGATGGTTGGTTTCAGCATGTTGTTTGCAATCTCATTTATAAACTGTTGGTTAACATCTGCCATATCCGTAATTTTTATGCGAAATACAAATCAATTTCCTTGTTCCTGCGTGCGAGAAGTCCCGCGTTCTCCTGCTTGTTCACGTACCGCCATTGACGGAAAGCGTCTGCGATGGTAGGGTCGTTCGGGTTGTTCTTCACCTTCTTCAGGAGCGTGGAGCGTTCGAGTGCGTACAGACCGCAATTGTAGGCAAAAGAAACAAGCGCGTCGAATTGGTTCTGCGTGAGCCGTGTGCCTTGTTTCAGACGGTTAACGCCCCGCACGAACTTCTCTACGTCCGCCCAGAATAGCGCATCGGCCTCTTCCCTGGTGATAACGTCGCCCGGTTGCACGCCACCGGTGTGGCCGTAACCGATCGTCCACACCCCGCCCGCATCTTGATAGGCATTCAGACGCAGGCCTTCGTATTGCTTTATCAGGTTAGCACCTTTCTCTGAAAGTTTCATATTGCCTCCTTTCTTGTCAGCGATTACGATAGCCGCCACGACGAGAGACGGAATAGCCACGGCGGCTACCAGTAACGCTTTTTTATTCATGACTTCTTCTTTTTACGTGATGAGTAGATCGCCGCTCCGAAGATGGCGACAAATACAGCGACAATACCTGCTACGAAAGCAGGTGATGATATTTTTTCGTAAATTTCACTCTTGTTCTCTAATTTGTCTAATTCATCTTTCAATTCCGCAATTATCTTTCCTCCATAATCCGCCCCATCTGGTGCCGCTGCAAGCATATCGTCTCCCGATGGCTCATTGTTTTGCAACTCGTTAGCATAATCAAGCAACCTTGACTGTTGCACTGATTCTACTATTAATTTAGCCAATGCTGTCAACACAGAAATCGCCGTAAGCACAAGCGATAAGATTGCAATAGGATCACCGAGACCTGAAACACCATCTCCCTTCAATTCGTTAAGAGCTTCCTTTGGAGACCTCTTAGTTTTTTCGATAATTCCAGAACGAGCATTTACAAGGATTGAATCGTATGTCATGTTAGTGTTAGCATGGCCGAACCAATTCATGTAGTTACGTTGGTTAATCATTTTATGGGACATTTCCATCTCATCAACACAACCTTCATACACGTCTCTGTTATCGTTGACGAGGTACAGCATATATGTTCCCGCCTCCACCATCTTCTCTGAGAATGTATCGTTGCCTCCTCCAAGACCGTTCAACCCCGAAACGATTTTAGGGCGATCGTAAGTGATAGATCCGTCGTAATTGCGGTAACAGTTGTACCCCAAAACCTTTTCTTCGAACCATGCCAAAAACTCAACGTCATTGCAAGTTTCAGCGTATGGCTCTCTTAACTCCATTTCGTCGATCATGAGATCGAGGTTAGAGTTTTCCTCGTCAAGACTTGAGTATGCTCTGTAAATTTTCCCTTCTCCGATCATGTTACCAATCACGTTGCCATATCGTGAAAGTTTGTTGTAATCAGACCCGGAACGTTCGACAGCCACAAGACACAAATACATTAAGTCTTGCTTATTGTACTCCTTCTGCGCTTCTTGGTATGTGTCGCAAATCGAAATCATCGAATTGCAGCAGTTAATCTCAGCGTACAGAAGTGTTTCGTTGAGTTTCAACTCGCGGCTATCCTTTCCACCAGACCAATAGTCTTGTCTGATGTCCGTTGATCCAAGATATTGTCTTTTGCTTCCCATAGTCTTTACTTTTTAAATGCGATATAAGCGGCAGTTCCTACGGCGACACAACCGAGAGTCACCAAACCGATTTTTATCCATGTCTTTCTGCGAAGTTCGTTCAACTTGCGTTTTGCCTCGTCAACCTGCAATTCCAATTGCGCTATGTATTGGTCGATTTCTTTTTTCTTTGCCTCGTCGATTTGCTGTTGACGCGCTTGTTTCAACTTTCCAATCATAGAAGATATGGAAGAAACAATGCTTGATATTCCGCTTGCGCTATTGGTTGCCTCTTTGCTGTTTAATGCGGAAGAAATCGCATCGATGTACGAACCAACATTGTTCGTGTTTCCGTTCGCCAAATCCGCTGAAACTGTCTCTGCGGAAGTATCTACCGCCTTGATACCGGAAAGAACCGGCTTGTACGGATAGTAGGAGTCGAATAAAATAGTTCTGTCTATGTAGTCCATATTCGTAAGTTTTTAGTTGTTAGCGGAAGCGTCGAAAGCCTCCTCAAACGTTTGTTCGTACTTGAAGTTGAATTTCTTATTAATTAAAGCCAATTGAGTCTGTCTGTCTTGTGACTCAAAAGGTATGTCTTGATCCTCAATGTATGAATGTTTATAGGATGTCTGCGTGGATGGCCGTTTCCCATGCTGAAATACCAACTCAAAAGTAACACCTTCTTGTACATTTCTACTTGCTCTATACTGCGCCGCATTTTCTTCGAGATAATGTCCCTCCTCTGCGCATAGTGTCAATTTAAGTGAAAATGAATTGTTAATTAGAGATGGAGCAGGTTTGAAGTCATACTTAGCATAACCTTTGATTCCATATTCGTGCATTTTTTGGTAAAACTCATAGGCATACGTTGACAAGAATTTGTACTTACAATCATGCAAATCAGAATCCGCTATTCCATCGTACGAATAAATTTCAACCACTTTCCCTCGTTGCGCATCATATTTGAATAGTTTTTCCTCTGGAATATAAACTACACTAGAATCCTCTATGCTTGCGAGAGGTAATGTTATTTTCACGATTCTCGATGAGCGACCTTCTATAACAAGGTAAGAAGGTTCATATTCCATACTTTTGTAATGACCTCTGCCATCTTGTTCTGTAAGCGTATATTCTTTTTTGCCAGGCTCAGTTGCCCATCCTACTCTTTTTTCACCTTTGTATATTTTCCCCCATTCTTGATTTTGATAACCATTATTGGCGAAATCGTCGCACAACACATAAGGATAACCAGTTTTTACCCACTTTGACGGAGTAATGTATTCATTTGAAGTTATTTTCTCCGCACGAAGTTCAATCGCAGAGAAAAAACCGACATTTCCGTAAGGATGATCATCCTTGTCGGCTGCGTCGTACATGTAATATCTTCCCGCCAACTCCGCTTCTCCCATCAATTCTCCTTTAGGAATTAATGCGCCTAAATGTATAGGCTGACATCTTGTTTCTCCAACTTTCACATTGTCTATTCCTGCAACTGCGACTTTTGTTGGATATTTTGTTGGATTAAGGATTTCCACATAAAATGTTACGTAGCGGAAATTACCTCTCGCCATGTTCGCTACATATTTAGCTTCATCTCCGACCACTATCAGAGATTGATATTGCTCTGATTTATATAAATCCGGGTATATGTACCTTTGGTAATAATTTCGTTCTTGTCCTGAGTTCTTCAAAATGGCTTTCTCTTCGTCCGAAAATATATTACATCCAACAACTTCCAATCTTCCCGCTGTAGAATCTTCGTGCATCACTTCCTTACTGAGAAGATAAGGAGTGACAAATCTTGCTCTTAATGTTCTTACTCTTGCTTCGTCTGTCGCATTGTTGTCGATAAGAAGCGGAGTGAAGAATGTATCGTCATTTGAATAATCATAGAACGGATCGTATGGTGCTGTTTTATCTCCGAAATATACGCTTGAGTTCCGTGGGTCGTTCGCCTGCTGTTGAGCCTGCGCCTCCTCCACCTTTTCCTTGTATTCCTTGTAAGATTCTTCCACCGGATCAAGTGTGTCATACGTGGTTTTGGTGGAGGTATTTTTACCCCCACCTTTACCGTCGTTTGCGCTCTTACCGAAGAATAGAGCCGCACCCGCTATTGTAGATAATATTGAAGCCCAACCGTTCATATCATTATATCTATTTAATCACCCTCTCGAAGAGTGTGATGTTTTCATTCCAAATAGGATGTTCGAGATTGACCGCGGTTGCCAATTCCCAATTCCTTTTCGACACCATTTCTCGTCCGGGATAGTTGGCGAGTACTTCGTATAATGTCACGCCAACCTTTTCGTCGCCATTCCAACCGATGTTAGGTTCGTACTTCGTGAATATCTCCATCCAGTAATCGCCTTTAATGCCTACATACTCTGCCTTGAAACCTTCGTCCAACAGACGAATCACTTCATTCTCCTTGCTATTGAACTGTTTCCATCCATGCGTGGATGTGAAATTATTCAACGTGGACTCATTATTCCAAATCGAGCGTGTCAGCGACTCATATTTATCTCGGTCTGTTATTTTAAGGATGTCCAGGATGGAAGGGTCTTTCATGACATCTTCAATAGTAACTGCCTTGGTGTCGATGATTGGCACATCCGTTTCTGAATTTGTCTCCTCTCCGATATTCTCCTCTTCCGAAGGAGAAGGGGCAGTGTTGTTGTCGTTGACAACTGTGTAACCACCGCCACCGTTCTCATTCGTCTTGTTCTTCATGAGAAGCATGATGCCTCCCACGACAGTGAACAATATTGAAACCCATCCATTCATAGTTCTCCGTCTCCTTTCTTATTGAATCAAACGTGGTTCGTACAGATAGTCCACTTGTTGCTCCAATGGGATGTATTGAGTGAAATATGGATCACCCATACCCGCCGTTGCGTTCGTGGTTTGTCCGTCACCTGAAGGCGCGTCTTTCGCCGTCTTTCCGTCGTTCGCCTTCTTGTCCATCTTTTCCTTGATCATGTAGCCTGCAACTGCTCCTGCCGTTGCCGCCGCTACTGCTATAATTACTTTTTTCATACTCTTTCGTTTTTTATGATTGAAACCTTGTTCTTATTTCTTTTTAGAGGAACACCCAACTAACCCATTCTTGCGGAGTTTCTTGCGTGTCTTTGTGATCTCGCTCGTTGCCGCCTTCGTCGCACGTTTCTTCGCAGTGGTCATAATCTTAGAAGTACGCTTCTTGATCTTCTTGGCGGTGCTTTTCAGTGCCTCACGAACCTTTTTTTTGTCTGCCTGGCGTTGTTTAGCCAACTTCTCCCGACCTTTTTTCAGAGCCGCCAACTGTGCGGCGGTTGCCTTCTTCGTCGTCGTTTTCTTCGACGTTGTTTTCTTTGCTACTCCCATATTCTTATAGTTTTATTGTTTGTCGATTAGAAAGGATAACCCGCCGTGGTGAACTTCATTTTCAGAAGTTCGTAAAGGGTGCTTCCGGAGTTCACTTCCTCCTTGATCCACTGCATGAGGTTGAGTTTTTTTCCGTCTCCCCAGATTGGAGAACCGAACGTGCCGTAATCCCTCACACCGAAGGCGTTCACGATCTCGATGATGTCCAATGTGGTAGGCTTGTCGTCGATGAGTATCTTTTTGATCGTCATGAGGTCTGTCCCCACACCATCCATAGCATCATAGAGTGAGTCTGCCGCCGCTTGCGCCTGAGCCTTCGTGAGGTTTTGAACCTTCAATTCCTCCAAAGCCTGCTTTTTCAGTTCCTCCAGGTTGTTTTTCGCGTCCTTTTCTGCCTTACCACTCTTGATTGACTTAAAGACCTTCACTCCCGCGAACACTAAGGCCGCAGTTCCCGCCACAACAACGATTCCGGTGACGGTAGGGTTTTTCTTGAACATCTCCTTAATCTTTTTCATGCCTTCATAAATTTAGTGGCCGACTTCGCCATCGTGATCCACGTAGGGTTTTTAGCGAGTAATTTCAACATCTTGTGCAATTCCTCTCCGTTCACCTTCTTGGCTGTCTCAGAAAGTCCTTTGGCGATTTCAGACGCTTGATTTGCGTCTGTGGCCTCTATTTCAATAGTTACCTTATATTTCATTGTCCGTCTCTTTTTGTTCGATTAATATGTTTTCCGTCTCTGTCTCTTCCGTGGAAGGTTCTGTAGTCGCTTGCTCATCCGCAGTCTCTTCGCCTCCGAATCCGAGCAATGCGCCGTATTTTGAATTAGCCACCATGTTGGACGCTATCGCACCGAGTACCGCTCCCGCAACGTCTGCCATTCTTCCGGTCTTCGTCTTGATCTTCTCATACTCCTTCAACTTAGGCCGTGTGTTCTCGACATACTTCTTGAATCTTTCGTTATCGGCCTTCATCTTCTCGTAATCCTTTTCGAGAAGTTCGAGTTTCGCTTTGAGTTCGGCTATGCTCTTGTCACGCTCAGCGACTGTTCCGTTGAGTCGTTCCAACTGCATGTCGTTCTTCATCTTGTACTCCTGCACCTGCATTGCTAGAGCCGTGCGCTTGTTGTCGATCGATCCTAGACCCTGCACGTTCTGACCACCAAGGATCATTCCTATCATGTCGAAGTATTCTCCCACGTTCTGAGAGTAGTTCGTATCCATCACGCTACTCTGTTGCGGTTGCCTCTTCTGCATCTCACCCGGCAGAATAGGAGCGGGTGGATAGTTCGGTGTGTCGTCGTCCTCGCTCTCGATGAGGTCGTACCCGATTATCTCACGTATCTGCACCCTCTTGCTCTTTGGTTGTCGCGGACCAACCGCTCCGGTGACAGAATAGCAATCGTCGAATTGCTTGATGTTCTCCTCCAAGTCTTTCACAAGTTTATCCCTCTTTTCTTCCACATCATCCTCGTCTGTGCGGGAAGATGCGCAATCGTTAAGACGGATAATCTCGTCTCCGCGGATGTTATTCAGACGAATATCGTACGTGAATGTCTTACCGCTATTGGACGCAATCTGACGAACCTTGAAAAGCAAACGATCCAAAGCGTCCTGGCGTTGCTTGTCCAATTTCTTTTCGTTGTTATCTTCGTTCATATCCAAAGTGATTTAGTGATTAACTTCTAAGTTTCGGTGTGATTTTCACCACTTGCAGGCTCATTACGAACTCCTGATTTTCAGCCGTAGAGAAACGGCAAACCTCCAAGTATTGGCGCATCGTTTTCATGACTGATGTTCCGTAAGAGCCGAAATTGAAAACGCTTGCGCAAAGCGAGTCATTCGCGCTAGTGATGCAGATGCGGGGGTTTTCAC
>Ga0310786_10000968_pt1 | contig 45883 bp, 34 predicted proteins | sample AusTroGonzalo_MG_FD_203881 | JGI IMG/M metagenome (GOLD analysis project Ga0310786, IMG submission 203881) | Bovine rumen microbial communities from tropical cattle in Woodstock, Queensland, Australia - Gonzalo_03 (v2) (version 2) | ecosystem: Host-associated > Mammals > Digestive system >...
TCCACGCTATGGAACAGGAAGAATCACCTAAGCTCGACCTCGGTTCGCTCGGGTCGTTCGACTTCACCCCCGATTGGGCGAAGAAGGACGCCGGCGTCACCGTAGGCAAGGTCCGCCCGGAGCGCGAACGTCCGGCGTTCGGGGACAAGAAGTCGTTTGGCGAGAAGCGCCAGTTTGGAGATAAGCGCTCCTTCGGCGAAAAGCGCCAGTTTGGCTCGAAAAAGCCATTCTCGCGCGACGGCGACCGCAAGCCGTTCGGCCGCGGCCCTGCACCCGAGCGCCAGCGTCCTCTCGATGTCGACGTCAAGATTCTTCCCGAGACGAAGGCGCTCGGCACGATCATCCGCAAACTCCAGCAGGACGCTCACGCCTACAAGCTCAAGGATCTCGCCTATTTCTTCCTTGACAATCCGCAGTCCGTGCTTCTCAAGATCACGCCCCGCGCCGCGGAGGGCGCACAGGCGCCGCAGACGTTCTTCCAGTGCAAGGCGTGCGGCTTCGCCTCGACGAAGGAGGAGGACGTTGCCGAGCATGCGCTTTCGGTGCACATCTCCGACTACTACGACTCTAAGGAAATAGAGGTCGAGCCGCCCAAGGGCAATTTCAACTGCGTTGCGAAGTGCGGCCTTTCCGGCGAGCTGCTCGGTCCGCCGAACATCCACGAGTTCAACGCCATCGTCAAGGAGATGATCCGCACGCGCTACCCCGACATGTCTGAGGAGCAGTATCGCTCGAAGATCGAGATGGTGCGCGACCCCGAGGCGATTGAGGAATGGCGCAAGGACGCGGTGAAGAAGACGGTGTTTGTGCCGAAAGGCCAGGCCGAAGTCGAGGGCGTCGCGACGCTTACTCGCGAGCAGGCCGAGGGCGAGTTCCGCCGCACGGTCCTTCCGTCGCTCATCGACCGCCCGAAGAACCTCATGATCACGGCCGACGTCGCCATGAAGAGCCCGGTGAAGCCGCTCGTGTGGGCAGTGCGCGACGCGCTCGAGCTTGAGCGCCGTTCGCCTTACAACATGTGCTTCGCGCTCAGGGGCGCGTTCCACCACCGAAAGCTCAACTTCTTCCGCGCGAACGATGCTCGCGGCCCAGAATTCGTCACGAGCGCCGAGCTCAAGGAGTTCGATGCCGCTCATGCGATTCCGGAACTCGCGGCCGTAGCGAAGTTCATCGCCGAGCATCCGTGCTGCGACAGGACCGAGCTCCCGGCGGACGAGGGAACGCTTCAGCATCTCCAGTGGCTTGTCTCCACAGGGCATGTCGTCGCGTTCGCGAAGATGGGCGTCTATTCGGCAGTCGAGAAGTTTCCGAAGTATGGCCCACAGTGGAAGAAGCGTTCCCCTAAGGCGGCCGCGCCGCAGCAAGCGGCCGAAGCGGCTCCCGCCGTGGAAGCACCCGCTGCCGAGGTGCCTGCTCCGCAAGTCGAAGAGGCGCCCGCCGCGGAAACGCCTGTAGCAGAAGCACCAGTTGCGCCTGCCGTAGAGGAAACGCCCGCTGCACCAGTCGCAGAAGAGGCGCCCGCCGCGCCCGAAGCCCCGGCGGCGCATGATACAACAGTTTCAGAGAAGAAAGAAGAACAACAGAATGAAGCTCCCACTCAGTTGGCTGAATGACTACGTTAAAGTCGACGACATCGACCCCAAGGAACTCGCCGAAAAGCTGACCCGCGCAGGGTTGCAGGTCGAGGGGATAGAGACGGTCGGTGGCACGCCGCTTTCCGATTTGATTGTCGTTGCGGAAGTATTGGAATGCGAGGCGCATCCCAATTCCGACCATCTGCACGTCTGCAAGGTGACGGACGGCAAGGAGACGTTCCAGGTCGTGTGCGGTGCGCCGAACATGCGCAAGGGTATCAAGACCGCGTTCGCGAAGATCGGCGCGGCCATCCCGGAATTCCTCGACAAGAACGGCAATCCCGAGAAGATCAAGAAGGGCAAGCTGCGCGGTGTCGAGAGCTTCGGCATGTGCTGCTCTGAGAAGGAGCTTCACATCGGCGAGGGCAACGCCGGAATTATCGAGTATCCAGCCGAGGTTCCGACAGGCGCGCTCGTCCGCGATGTTGCGAAGCTCGAGAAGCCCGAGACCGTCTTTGACATCGAAGTCACCTGGAACCGCCCCGATGCGCTTTCCATTGTCGGTCTCGCGCGCGAGTTCTCCGCGATCCTTAACCGTCCGCTGACGCTTCCGCCTGTCGATTTCACCGAGTGCGACATCGATGTAAACGACGAGGTAAAGGTCGTCGTCGAGGATTCCGCGCGCTGCCTCAGGTACACCGCGCGCGTCGTCACCGAGATGACGCCTGACGCGCCGAGCCCCGCGCTTATGGCGAAGCGCCTCGAGCTTTGCGGCGTCCGCTCGCTCGGCCTCGCCGTCGACGTCACGAACTACGTGATGCTCGAGCTCGGCCAGCCGATGCACGCCTTTGACCACCGCACGCTCAAGGACCGCACGATTGTCGTGCGCGACGCGCGTGACGGCGAGACGATCAAGACGCTCGACGGCGTGGAGCGCAAGCTCGACCCCTCGATGCTGATGATCTGCGACGCAGAGCGTCCGAATGCCGTTGCCGGCATCATGGGCGGCGAAGATTCCGGCATTGCGCCCGGAACGACGTCCGTCCTTCTCGAGAGCGCGCTTTTCGAGCCGACGTCCACGAAGTTCACAGCGTCGAAGCTGGGGCTTGCGAGCGAGTCGAGCTACCGCTACATCCGCGGCGTCGACAAGGATCTCGCCGACTTCGCCTCGCGCCGTGCCGCTCATCTCCTTCAGAAGTATGGCGCCGCCAAGATCGCGAAGGGCATCGTCGACGTCGACAACCGTCCGCAGCCGCTCAATCCCGATGTCACTCTCGACTTCGAGCGCGCGCGCCGTCTTATCGGAATTCCCGTCGGCAACGACGCGATGGTGTTCCTCCTCAAAGGTCTCGGTTTCGTGCCGCGCGGGAAGGACAACCACTTTGCCGCCGCGACTTCCGTCGCGTTCGGCGTTCCGTCGTGGCGCTGGGACATTTCCGCCGAGGCCGATCTTGTCGAGGAAATCGCACGGCTTTACGGTCTCGACAACATTCCCGACACGATGCCGTCTGCGCCGTCGATCTCGCCGCTTTCCGACGCGCCGTTCCGCGCGAAGTCGCGCGTCCGCGAGCTTTGCCTAGCGCTCGGCTTCACCGAGGCGATGCACTACTCGTTCCTTTCTAAGAAGGAGCTCGACGATTTCGACACGCGCACTGCGGACCGCCGCCTCGTGATTCCCGACCCAGTGTCTGCCGAGTATGGCGTTATGCGCGATTCGCTTCTCCCGCAGATGATGGGCTCGCTCGGGCGCAACGCCTCGCACCAGCTCGAGACTGCTATGCTCTTCGAGATCGGCAAGGTGTTCAACGTCGCGAAGACGCCGAAGGGCGATGTCCCCTGCGAGCGCGAGTCTCTTTCGCTCGGCTTCGTCGGGCCCGTCGGCCGCGAGGCCCTCAGGACGCGCGCGCCGCTTTCCGAGGAGGAGTCAGTGCTGTGGATGAAGGGTGTGGTGGACGAGCTTGTCGCGAAGCTCCACGCCGGGAAGCTCGAGTTCGAGTCGGCCGACCATCCCGCGTTTGCGAAGGGTGCTGCGCTCTCCGTCAAGCTCAATGGGCGCGCCATCGGCGTTCTCGGTGCGCTCTCGGCGAAGATGCGCCATCCCTACCGTCTCACGACACAGATGGTTCTCTGCGAACTCGATCTGAAGCCGCTTCTGAAGCGCGTGGACGAGCTCGGCAGGGTCTCGCCCGTGCCGCAGTTCCCGCTCGTCAGGCGCGACATCGCGCTTGTCGCGGCGAAGTCTGTTACGAACGCCGCGATCGAGAAGGTCATACGCGACAACGGCGGCAAGGAGCTTGTGAAGGTTGCTCTCTTCGACGTGTTCAAGGACTCGCGCGCCTATTCGCTTGAGTTCCGCTCGGCGGAGAGAACCCTGACCGACGAGGAAGTCGGTAGGACATTCCAGCGGATCGTCGACGCCCTCAAGGCGACCGCCGGCATCGAGGTGAGGGAAAGTTGATTTCAAGGACGTGGGTCCTGTGTTGCACGCGGATTCAGCAGATATTTCTTCGACCGACATTTTGAAAAGGGGGTAACCCCTACTTTGGAACGACGGGTTCCGGGGATTCTGTGCTACGGCAACGTGGGATCTTTTTAAAGTTTGAAGTTTAAAGTGTTAAGTGAAAATGAAAGTTGAGAGAACGTTAGGGTCGGACCTTTTTGACTGCAGTCGTTCGATGCAGCTTAAGCTGTATCAACGGCTGTGTCAAATAGGTCTGACCCTTATATTGTCTTTTTCCGCCGTGGCAGCTCCTGAGCCAGCTGCCAAGCGTGCGGCGTTTGCGACGGTTCCCAAGCAGGCGCTCGTCGAGCTCAAGGCCACAGTCGGGAAACCGTTCTCGGCCGGGCTCGTCTTCGTCAACGGCAAATTCCTTGACCCGCCCTACAAAGTCGAGCGCTACGGCACAGCGCTAAGGATAAACGGAATACAGGTCACGAACGAGATAGTGCCATGGACAGAGTTCCTGAAGACGCAGCCCGGGGCCCGTGTCGAGAAGGTCGAGACGCCGCAATCCGCTGACGCGCCTGCGGCGGAGCCGGCCCCCGCCGCGGAAGAGCCCGAAGCGGAGGAGTCTTATGATTCGTCCGACGACATAGACGACCTCTTCGACGATGATCCGAAGCCAAAGAAGAAGGCGGCGAAGCCCGCCGTCGCGAAGCGTCCGGCGAAGGCCGCGCCGCCGCCAGCGACGACGATAGTCTTTGACGGCGAGTTCAAGCCCAACGACAAGACGAGGCAGATGGTTGCGCGGATAAACAAGGCGAGAACTCGCGTGGAGACGACGCTCAGGAATGGCGGATGCTACTTTTTCGGCGCGCGCTACATGCCGTTTTCCGTAGACCGCCTGCCGACCGAAATGCTGCTTTCGTCTCTGCCGGATGTCATGAAGTCCAACACGGTCTTCGAGCAGTTTTCCTCGGCCGCCCGCGCGAAGGGCCTGACGTTCATCTCCGAAAACGTGATGCGCGAACTTTTCCGCAACCGTCTCGACTACATCCGCCTCCAGGCCCGTGCAAAGGCCGTCAAGGAGGGTGGCAAATGGGGAACGACGCTTTAGTGCTGCCGCTTACAATACTCATTCCGGCCTACAATCCGGACGAAAAGCTGCTTGCGCTCCTTCCGAAGCTGAAGGAGCGCTTTGAGCATGTCGTCCTCGTCAACGATGGCTCGGAGACGGGGAAGGACGTGTTCGAAAAGGCCGCGCCTCTCGTCGACGCGGTTCTTGTTCACGAGAAGAACCGCGGCAAAGGCGCCGCGTTGAAGACGGGGTTTGCGTACATTGGGAACTCGACGGATGTAATAACTGCCGACGCCGACGGGCAGCACACGCCTGAGGACATCGCGAAGGTTGCGGAAGGTCTTAAGACGCACCGTGACGGCCTTGTTCTCGGCGTTCGTTCGTTTTCGGGGAAGGTCCCGCTTAGAAGCCGCTTTGGAAACTGGTGGACGCGCTGGTTCTTCTTCCTGATGACGGGGCTCATGATCCGCGACACGCAGACGGGGCTTCGCGGCATCCCCGCGGCGCTTGTGCCGCGCGTCGCGAAGATTCCCGGCGAGCGCTACGAGTACGAGATGGCGATGCTCGCCGACGCGAAGCACCATCCTTCGCGGCCATTGCAAATTCCCATCGAGACGGTCTATCTTGACGAGAACGCGACGAGCCACTTCAACCCGGTTCTCGACGCCATCAGGATATACAGGTCGCTTTTCCAGTTCTGCATTTCATCGGTGCTTTCGTTCCTTATCGACAATGGTGTCTTTGCCGCCGTGATGTGGGTGATGGCGACGAAGGACACGCCGCGCCGCAACGACGTTCTTATTGCGCTTGTCGCCGCGCGCGTCATCTCGTCACACTTCAACTACTTCTACAATAGGTTCGTCGTCTTCCGCCGCGGCGACGTGCCGCGAAAGGGGCCCCACCGCAGCTACTACGGCTATTTTGGGCTTGTCCTCGCGGTCGGTGCAGCGAGCTATGCGCTCACGGAAGGGTGCTCGGCGCTTCTCGACGTGCAGGGAGTAGCGATCACGGTGGTAAAGATCGTGGCTGATACGGTGCTTTTCGTGGCGAGCTATCTTGTGCAGAAGAAGTTTATCTTCGCGCGTAGAAGCTGAGTCGTTCTGTTTTTATTTTTTAACGCAGAGACGCAAAGACGCAAAGTGCGCAGAGAAAGATAGGTTATATAATAAATAGATTGCGAAAAACTGGTTAGCTTTTAAAACACTCCGCGTTCTCTGCGACTCTGCGACTCTGCGTTAAAAACAATTCGTACAATAGACGAATTTAGGTTTACTGATCTGCTCTTCTTTGTTTGAAGAAGTCGACGAGGACGGCTTTGCAGCGTTCTTCGAGGATGCCGGACACTATCTCTGGATGGTGGTTCATCCCCGGATGGCGCAGGATGTCGAAAACAGTCGAGCCACCGCGCTTCGGGTCTGAGACTCCCCACACGACGCGGTCTGGGCGCGCGAGCACGATTGCGCCGGCGCACATCGGGCAGGGCTCCTTTGTGACATAGAGCGTCGTGCCGGTGAGCCGCCAGTTTCCCTTCGCGTTGAAGGCGGCGGAGAGCGCGAGCATTTCGGCATGGGCCGTCGCGTCGGCAAGCCCCTCGGTCTGGTTGTGCGCCCGCCCGAGGATGCGCCCCTCGGCGTCTACGATGACGCACCCAGTCGGCACTTCGCCGTCTTCGGCGGCCTTCTCCGCCTCCCTGAGCGCCATCTCCATGTACTTTATATCGTCGTTTGCGTCCATCGCTGAGATCTATATATCTGAGTAATGTCTCATTCTATTGGTTCGATCGCGACTTTGAAGAACCGGTGCCCGGAGCTGTACGGTTGCCAGCCTGCGGCGTCATCAAGCGACGTGCGTCCTTTTGGAACGTAGCGGAAACCTTGCGCGTTGATGTTGGCGTTGGTATGGCTCCATCCAAAGACAGGCGACCCGTCCACCATGCGCACAGTTGCGAAAAGCCGGCTGTCGGCATCCTTCGGGTCCGTGCCCAGCAGGTACTCCTGCCATGTCAGGAAGCCGTCGCCGTCAGTGTCGGAGATTGCCAGCGTCTCGTATGCCGCTGACGAGCCGCCCTGCCCGGGATAGGTGTCGTCAAGCCACGTATACGGAACCGACACGCCTTCGATCTCCACGGTCTGTACCTCGGGAATCCACTGCACGTTGGAGAGCCACACGCCCGACTGGCTCGAGTACCCTTCGCCAAAATCATAGTTAGCGTCGTTGACGGTGAATGTCCACGTGAACACGGTGTTCCCCGTCCCGGATACCTCGTTTGTCACGGTTCCGGAGCGGGACACCGTGCCGTCGTATGCATAGCGGAACTGACGTGTTCCGTTCTTCTTGAACTCAAACGAGTTCTGCCAGGTGTAGACATTGCTCTCAAACTTAAACACCAGCTTCCCCTTGCCTGTCACCGTGCCCTGGAGTGTCGACGTATAAGTGCTATCCATCAATCCGCCAGCCCGTAGGGTGCTTGCATCCTTTACTTCGCGCCACTTTACGGCGCCCGAACGCGACCACGCAATACCAGACGTGCCCAGGACGTCTCCAACTGTTTTGAAATGGCTGACGTACGCCCCACTGGAAAGCCCGCTCGCGGGCCATATGATCGCAGTGAGTGTCTGAGAGGAATCGGACAGCGTGATTGCGCCAGAATAGACGGCTCCATTCGAGGAAGACGGGACTGAGCCGTCAAGTGTGTAGTACATCGTGCCGCTCCCGTTGGGGTTCGTCAGCGTGACGGTAATGGGGAACGAGTCGACGAGAGAATCCGTATGCGAGCAAACAGGTGCCTGTGGCACGGTTGAGCCAAGCACGGACGCAAAGCCGGCGATGAGTGACTCTGCCGTGTCGAGATACGGCTTTGTGCCGATGACGGACGCGTTGTCGTTTCTGGCAAGGCCCTTTCCTATCGCCGTAGTCGGTGCGCTTGGACTGGCAAAAAAGATTGTCGGGTAGTAAATGCTTCCGGAATCCCCATAGCTGGATCTAAGCTGCTGGAACCATGAATAAGCTGTCTGCGCGTCGGCATACCTGGACGAGTCGGCGGTAACGAGATAGATTCCGTTCGCCTTCGCCCATGAGAGAAACTCGGGGCTTTCGGCAATTGGGTCGAACTTCTTGCACCATGAGCATGTGGCGAGATTGGCGTACAAAACGGCGATCAGACGACCATCCTGCGCGGCGGCACTCTTCGCTCCGTCGACGTCGGTCGTCCATTCTCCCGCCGTTATCGGATGGCGCTCGATGTACAGCCCCCCGACCTCGGCGCTCGGATCCTTGCCGCCTTCCACGAACACGGCGCGCACCCGCGTGGACTTCGTCAGCGTAATAGGCCCGTTGTAGGCGAGCGCGGACTCGCCTGTCGGATCTGAGCCGTCAACAGTGTAATATATGACCCCGTGCTTGCCATCGGGTGGCTCAATCGAAACGTCAAGGCTGCCATTGAACGTAGTTGCCGTGGACTCGCTCTCTGTAGTCGTAGGCGAAATCATCGGCGGGCGCGACAGCGCGTCGAACCTGACGGTGTCAAGCCAGATGCCGTTGAAAATGTAGTTGCCGCCAGACATGTAGTAACCGCCCTGACGGAACGAAAACTTGACTTCGTGATTGCCAGAGGGGATTGCGACTTCAACAAGCGACCAGTCAGTAGATGTGCCAGAAGTGGTGTCGGAATAAAGTGTGGAGGAATCGCATGTAACAGTGAACGAGCTTGAATAGAATTTCTTCATGTACCGAAAGCTCATTGTTGTAGGGCCCGATATTGTCGTCTTAAGCCACGTCGGGCCGCTTTCGTTGCCCGAGCTGAACATCGCGCTTCTTACGGCATCCACTCCATCGTATGTCTGCTCGGTCTGAAACGTCCAAGGATAGTTGGACGACGTTGTCCAGGCAAGCTGCGGCGCGTCAACGCCTGCGCCGAGGTCGCTTATGGAGTACGTCGCCTCGAACACCGGGCCGGCAACGCCGTCGGTCACCGTGACAGCGCGGATGGTCGTCGTCTGGGTAAGCGTGATAGGCGCGGTGTACAACGTAGAGGAAAGAGTGGGCGTCGACCCGTCGAGGGTATAGCGGATTGGGAGCCCCGCCTTGCCGGGAGTCAGGGTTACGGTGATGGACTCGGTGAACGTCGCCCCGTCGCCAGGGGAGAAATACACGTCGTACGACATTGGAATCACCTGATCACGCCACTTTGAGGCTTCCAGGTATGTATTCTGGATTGTGCGCACGTTGTCGTGCGTTGCATCGCCGACGGGCGTTCCCATGTAGCTGATGTTCGGAGAGGAGAAATAAGGCACGGCCGTGTAATTATTGCCGAAGCCATCGTAGTAGTACGCCATGATCGTGTGGTACTTCTTGCCGTCGGAGCCGGTGAAGTAGTACCCTGCGGAATAGTCGTAGAGCTGCGGCCCGGGGGATATCTGCGCCGGATCGACGGCGCTGGCGTGTCCCGCTCCAATGTTATGTCCTACTTCGTGTGTCATCGTATGGCTGCTGGAGACGGCGCGGACTGCGCATACGTTGTATGGCCATTCAGAAAAGGACGAAATCGGCGTGTTTTCTAGTGAGTATCCAAGCCCAGTTGTGCCGCTCGCAGAGCCAGTGTCGATGAAAGTCGACACGATGTCTGCGCCAACTTCGTCTCGCTTTGCCTTTATCGACGCCCAGGCCCCCGTGCCGTTGCGCGTGGCGGCAAGCACCCCGTTGAGGTCAGTGCCGCCCTCGGCCGCGACAGTCATGACTCCGACGAGCCTGTATCGGAAGCTCGAAGAGAGCCCACAGTTTTCGAGCACCGTGTTCATCTTCTGGACTGCCATCGTGGCGAAGTTCGTGATGCCTCCGCCGTTTTGCCGTGCCCATGTGGCGGCTGGGGTGTCGTAGGCGACAAGCACGTCAACCAGTGTGGACGCTTGGTCGGGCGTAGACCCAAGTGCCGGCGAGGAAAGGAGCGCGCGATTTTTTGAAGGAAGTTCCGGACTGACTGGCGTCGTAGGCGTAACGGCATTTAGCGACGGGTCGATCTCGTTTACCGTAACGCCGCCTGCGGTTGAGACTATCGTGTAGACACGGCTATTTGCAAAGTCCTGGATGTCTACGGTCAATCCTTCTTCCGTCTGTAGCACCACCGCGTTCTTCACGCCGTCATAGCCGGACACTTCTCCAAGGAACGACTCGCCGCCAAGTGGCGACTCCGTACGTTCCGTGATCCTGACCACAATCTCGACGTCGTCAAAAAGCAGGAACGTTAATTCGTCACCGACTGCCAGAGCTGTCGTATCCGTGGCCCCCGCCGAGAGGGATGTGGACTGCAGAATTCCGTCCGTTGCCACAGCTGTCCGCAAAAGCGGCCTTGTGATGGCCTTCGGGCGAAGGTCCAAAGTGTGAAGAGATGCCTGTACTGTAACTGGCAGTAGAAGTGCGACGCATGCGAAGCCTGCGGCAAAAGTACGAGTAGATGACATGTCAAATGATTATATACCATTTAGAGAGGATAGTCAATGTGGTTGATTTTCGGAACGCTATCAAGTATAATTTTCGCCATGGAGAAATGCATCTCTGAGACAATGGCGGAGGCGCTTGTTCTGTCGGAACTCAAGTGCTTCATGACAAAGAAGGCGAATCCGGGCTTTACCGTCATAATCAAATGACGTCTTGGCAGAGTAAGGAGGAATGACATGACGACCAGGATCGTGTTCTCCGCATTGGCGCTTTGCACGTTTGCCGCCGTTGGCGGCGAGCAGCTGCTGAATCTTCCGCCGCCCCCGAAGGGCGGGCGTTTCAAGACGCCGACCGACCTTGTGTGGCCCGAGAAGCCGGGCGACGCCGACGTGTGCCTGTGGTCGGGCGACAGATTCGCCGCGTGCTCCATCACTATCGACGACAACTGCAAGCCCGATCACGAGTGGTGGCTTAAGCTTTCCGAGGAGCTCGGCATCAAGCTTACTTGGTTCGTGATCACCGACCACTGCGTGTACAAGAAGAACGCCGGGTTTAACGGCACTTGGGCCGACTGGCAGAAGCTCGCGGACGCCGGCCACTCCATCCAGTCGCATACGACGAACCACAAGGCGAGGCACGCCGACGTGCCGATGCCGTCCGATGAGGAGGTCGAGTCGATGTACCGCGACTCGCTCAAGGCGATCAACGACAATATCACCAACAACTTCGCCTGCTGCATCGCCTACCCGCGCGGCGAACCGCACGAGGAGATCGCGGCAAAGTACGCGATCGCGTGCCGCGGCGTCTACGGCGTTCCGAGCTGCGCCAACTCGATCAACTACCTCAACACGAACAAGGGTGCTGGCGGCAAGGGCCATGTGCAGATGGTGGCCTTCGGCGAGACGCAGGAAGAGCCGAAGTGGATCCGCGGCAACAGGGCGCTCAAGCGCGGCTGGAACATAGTCCTTTATCACTTTGTACACGCAGGGCGAACAGACGAGGACAGGGAGAAGAATGCCGCCAGCACGGAGAAGGAGGTTCGCTACATCGCGTCTCTAAAGGACGATCGGCTCTGGGTGTGCCGCTTCGACGACGCTGCGAAGTACGGGCAGGAGCGCGACTCGGCGACGCTCACGAGCGCGTTGAAGGGCAAGGCGATAGAGTTCACGCTGACCGACCGCATGAAGGACGACATCTTCGACTATCCGCTCACCGTAAAGGTTCGTCTTCCGGACGGCTGGAAGTCCGCGAAGGCGACGCAGGGCGGGAAGCCCGTCCCCGTGCGCTTCGTCACGCATGAAGGTGCTCCGTTTGCGCTCGTCGATGCAATTCCTGACAGGGGCGTTGTGCGCGTAGCGCCAGGGGCGTGATTCGCGGCAAATTTCCAAAATCCGCATTGCGCGGAACGCGTGTCTGTGGTAAAATTGTCTCATAATGTGCAATTATCATGCTCTCGCGTTTCTTCCGCTGTTCTCGGCCGCTGTCGCTGAAAGGTATCCCGACATAGCGCAGCTGCCTTATGGTAACGTCGAGGAGAAGGTAAACTGACGTGGCGCCGAGGGGGGCAATTCTGTGCGTGCTTTCGCTTACGGCTTTCGCCGCCGTCGGTGTAGACTACTATTGGTTGCCGTCGGCTCAGGATCTCGACGGCAACATGACAAACGCCGTACACTTCTTCTCGAACTCGGCTGGGACAGTTCCTGTCGACCCTGCCGATATCATGCCCGTTGACCGCGTTACATTCAACGGTCCGAACGACGCCGACTACGTCGTCAGTCTCCCGGCGGGGACGGATTATACCGGCCGATTCAGCCCGTGCGTCCGTGCGCCGGCCGGGCGCCAGGTCACGCTCGACTTCCGGGAAAGCGAGTGGAGCCAGTCCAAGGCGACGAACGAAGAAGAGTTCTACACGGCGAAAGAGCGCTTCCAGTTCTATGCCGGGTCGTACGAGCTCATGCGCGTCACGAACAAGAACGTGACGAACGGCGTGTTCCGCTTCTCGAACATGCGCTGCACGGTCGCGGAAAAGATCGCGTCCGAGGGCGTAGTGCAGGTCGATTTCCTCGACGGCGCGGCGGATTTCTACTCGCCCGGCGGCGCGGGCTATACCTATATGCTGGGGAACCCCGCCATCCCGCGCCTCGTCTACAACTTCTACGATAGTTCGACCTTCAAGATAGGCAACATGCTCGTCTACGCGAACGGCGCCCAGACGAACGAATACAACTTTCTGGGCGGCACACACTTGGTCAACTACCTGCTCCTCCGCGGCGGCGAGGCGAGAATCGGCGGAGACGACACCTATGCGCGTACGACATTTCGCGTCAGCGGGGCGGACACGGAACTTACCATATGGATGTACGACGGGCCGGAAGGCCAGAGTTACGGCGGTTCGGGGAACAAACTGCACGGCTACAACTTCATCGTCGAAAACGGCGGGACGTTCGCGCTGACTTCCCAGATAGTCCAGTACAGCCAGGGCGCGGATGACTCGTTCTGCAATTTTGTCTTTGACGGCGGACGGTTCAGGGGCGCCGCCGGCACGGTCTACTGGAACTACGCCCGGGTCTATGCGACGAACTCGGTGTTCGAGACGCAGAACTTGAAACTTTATTCAGGGACATTCCGGCTGAAGGACACGGATTGGACCGGCAAGACGTTGACTATTGGTCGCGGGAAGGCCGACTATTCCGCACTCGTGACGGAAGGCGGGACGCTGACGGTGGCTGAACTTGTGGGTTTTACGACGAACGGCACGGCGCGACTGTCCGGCGACGGTACGCGGGTCGTCCCCGCCGGAGCGATTTCGCGGGGCTTCATCCACGATTTCTCCTCCGCCCAATGCGGCGCGAACGGGCTGATCGTCGATAGCGACGAGGACATCGTGATTCCGCAGAACTTTGAAAACATCGACGGCGCGGTTGGCGAACTTGTCCTCGCCGGGTCCGGCGTCAAGACGCTTTCGGGGACGTCGACCGTCTCGCGCATCGTGGCTGTCGGCGGGACGGTGGTCTTCGCGGAAGGTGCGCGTGCCGCGTCCGAGCTCGTCGTCACGAACGGCGCGAGGGTCGTGTTCGAGGCGTCTCCGGCGACGCTCGGGCTCACGCGCTTCGCCTGTGGCGACGGCGTCACGCGAGGCGTCGTCGTGTTCCGGCCAGGTACGCCGATCGACTTCCCGTGCCTCGTCTCGCTGGACGGCGTGGGCGCAGTCCTCGAAGGTTCGTTCGCAATCGGGAGCGACCATGTACTCGCCACGCTTCCCGGCGGCGTGTCGTCCGGTTCCGCCGCGGCCTGGGACGATGCGTGGATCTACGACGGCGACGAACCGGACCGTTCGTACGAGTTCCTGCATGACGACGCGGGCGGGACGCTTCGCCTATTTCTCCGTCCCAAGCCGATTGCGACGACGATTACGCTTGGCGTGAATGTGACGAGCAATGCGACAACGGTCGCCTCGTGCGGCCGTTGGGACCTCGTCAAGTGCGATGTCGCGTCTGGCGCGGCGCTTGACGTCTCCGCCACTGTGCAAGAGGGTGGGCTTGCGAAATGTGGCGCCGGGCGGATGACGGTGACGGGAACGGGCAACGAACTCTGGCGCGGACTTCTCTGCCTCGGCGGCGTCCTTTCCGTCTCTGGTGTGGGGCCTTTCGGCGTCGCCACGCCGTCGCCGCTCGCCGGGCTCCACATGTACGGCGGGACGTTCGAGTATTCGGGGGGCGCCGCCGAGCTGCCTGGAACGCTGTTCGGCAAGACGTCGGCCGCCACGGACGTCATTGACCTCAAGGTTAGCGCGCCGCTCACGGTCAACAAGGCCGACATCCGCTCCGGCTGCATCGTCAAGCGCGGCGCGGGGACTCTCACGTTCTCCCCCGGCACGCGGGAAAAGATGATTCTTTCGGCGTCCAATGGATGTGGCGAACGGATTCTCAATGCATCGCCTGTCGACATTGGCGACCTTTCGGCCGACCCCTGGCCGACGCCTTCCGGCGGATACTACGGCTTCAACGTCGCGGAGGGCGAGGTGGTGTTCTCCGGCCCGCAGAACGCGAAGGTCATCGTCACGAACAGCGTTGGCGTCGGGCTTCACGCGTCGAACGGCGTGGCCGAACCGCGCCTTGTCGTTGATGGCGTCCATGCGGATCTCGCGTCCGCGTCCACCCTCAATCTCTTCAGCCACATGAAGGGAACTCGGGACGTCGACTGCCCGTTCCCGTTCACACCGACGCTCGAGATTCGGAATGGTGCGGACGTGTACACGAAGAACATCCGCTGCCACTACGACAATAGCTATTTCCTCTGGCCGACCGTGACGGTCGACAACGCGACCTGGACGCTGAAGGAAGGACTTAACTTCAGCGGCAGCGACACGACTGCGGCCGAAGACGGGACGGGACGGTGCGGCACGGCCTTCGTCTTCCGGAACGGTGCGAAAGTATACGCATCCTCGGTCTACGGCGAAGTCAAGGGCTGGTGCGCGCTCGACTTGGACAACGCGACATTTGCGAAGAACGAGAAACTCGAGGGCCTGACATTCCGCCTAGACGCCGGCGGCGGTTTCGTCTGGCGGATCGGGAACGGCGCGCTCCTTGCCCTCGACCAGATTACCCTTGGCGACGGCGGCGATTTTGGAAAGAACAGGTTTACGCTTTCGTTCAACGGCGGGACATGGAAGACCAAGCCCTCGTCCAAGCAGCCGTTGCGGCTGAAGAACGCCTGGAATCTCGTCGTGCGGACCGAGTCGGAGGCCGGACTGGCGCTGCCGGTCGATTCCGGCGCGACGCTCTATGCCTCCCGAGCGATCCAGGGGCCGGGTGGCGTCGTGAAGACTGGCGACGGCACTCTTTGCTTCGAGCGGCAGGCGGCGTGGACGAACGGCATTGTCCAGGCAGAAATGGCCGACCCCGTCACGTTGGCGTTCGGCGGGACGCTCGACGTGCGCGAGGGGCTTGTAGTCGTCTCGAACGGCTGCTGCCGCGCGGGTGGTGCGTACTGCGCGGCAACGGGCGCAGCCGTCGACTTTTGCGGCAACGACCTTGGATCGGGCGCGACATTCGCGGGCGGCGGGACGTTTCGGCATATGTGCGCGGCGGCTGCGAAAGTCGTCGTGCCGCTTGGCGATGACCTGACAATAGAGGGCGTGCCGATCTTCGACGGCGTTTCGTTCGCCGGCCCTGTTGTCGTGGATTTCGGGCGAAAGCGTCCTCCGCGACTGTCAAGGGGCCTGGTTGTCGTCGCGCGTTTCTCGGATGGTTCTCCAGACGTGTCGAGCTGGAGGGCTCGCGGGTTGGGAGGTTCGCTCTCTGCGGTGTTTAGGATGTCGGGCTCGTCAATGGTCGCAGACATCTGCCACAGGGGTTTCACCATAAGACTTAAATGACAAAGGGAGGGATAGTTAAATGAAAACAATAGCCGTCGCGGCGGTCGTCGCGGGAATCGCGTTTTATGCGGGAGCAGGGCAGAAAACCTCATTCGCCCTGAAGGACGCCGCAATCGTCAAGTGCAAGGTGGAAAAGACAGGCGCGCTGTTCAACATCCAGAAGGCGGCGGAAGACCTGGTGACGGTCGTTTCCAACATCACGGGGCGTGCCCCCGCCGTCTATGCACAGGGGAAGGAGCCAGCGCAGGGGACGTTCATCTATCTCGGCGACTGCCCTGCGGCTGCGGAGGCCGGCGTGACGGCGGAGGGGCTGCGGCTCTGCGACTGGCGCGTCAAGTGCGTTCCAGGGAAGGCGTTTCTCTTTGGGCGCACCGGCTACGCGGTGTCTGCTGCCGCCTGGGAGTTCGCGGAGAAATGCCTCGGCTACCGGGTATTCTTCCCTGACGACGGGCCGGACGACTTCAAGACCGACCCCGAGGCAAAGGTCCCGGTCCGCGAATGGACGACAAGGCCTGCGTTCTACAACCGCGAGATATACTCCGCACGGTTCGACCGCAGGAAGTATCCGTACATGATGCAGTTTTGGGAGCGGTACGGGCGCGCGCTGTCGTGCGAACCCGGCTCGGACCAGATAGAGGGTCGCTACCGCGTCTCGGGGCAGACGAAGCACTGCCACTCGTCGTTCGACTACCTGCCGCCCGAGAAGTACGGGAAGGACCATCCCGAATACTACTCCATGGGGCCTGACGGCAAGAGGCGCTTCGTCCGCAACTCCAAGTGCCAGCTTTGCTACACTAACCCCGACACCTACCGCATCGTCCTCGAGTCCCTCTTGGGCTTCATCGCCGCCGACCGCGAGAAGTTCGGTGCCGACGCTCCGCTCGTCTACGACTTCACGCAGATGGACAACTCCGACTTCATCTGCCTCTGCCCAGAGTGCAAGAAGGTCATCGCGAAGTACGACCGCGTCGAGGGCGGGCACAAGGACGGAGGTGACGCGGGGCTCGTGCTGGAGTTCGCCAACCGCCTCGCCCGCGACGTCCGCGCGAAGTATCCCGACGTGCAGATCCGCATATTCGCCTACGTCTCGACGGAGCGTGCGCCCGAGAAGGGGAAGATCGAGGTCGAGCCGAACCTCCGCATCTGGTGGTGCAACGTCTACTCGCGCTGCGACGCGACGATTCCGCTTCTGACAAAAGGGCACTTCAACGAGAACAACGCCCGCGAAATACGCGAATGGGCCGCGCTCACGAAGAACATCGAGCTCTGGGACTACCTCTACCGCGGCGACGAGCCGTCTCCCGCGGTAGACGCCATCGCCTCGAACATAAGGTACTTCTCGTCGCTCGGCATCGACTCCGTCTTCATGGAGAACGAGTTCTGGTCTGGCTCGGGATCGTGGGACGAGCTCAACCGCTACGTCCTCGCGAAGCTGTACATAGATCCGTCCCTCGACGTGGATGGTCTCGTCCGCACGTTCTGCCGTGCCTATGGCGAAGGCGCGGACGACATGTACGAGGCGTACCGCTACCTGCGGGAGCAGGTGCTGACGCGCTACAGCAAGGACCACTTCGAGCAGCGCACGGGAATCAATACCTGGAAGGCCGACCCCGCCGTCCTTAGGAAGTTCGGCTCGTTTGTCGCGCAGGCGTACGAGAAGGAGACGCGCGAGAAATACCGTGCGCGCATGGCGCCGCTCATGGAGCGGCTTTCCGAGAAACTGCTTACCATCTACCGCAAGGACCCCAAGGCCAAGGACGAGTTTGCAAAGGCGATCGAGACGTACCGCAAGTGGGCGACGGAAAGCGCGAAGATCATGTTCTCCGAGCCGAAATGGCGCACCGATGCGGAAAAGAAGATCGAGGAAAGGATAGATCTCCTTACGATGAAGTTCGACGACCTTCCCGAAGAGCTGAAGTCCGTTCCCGACGAAGAGCTCGTGCTTGTTGACTGGCATTCGCGGGGCGGCGGCAAGCGGGTCGACGACCCCAAGTCCCCGCGCGGCAAGGCAGTGACCAAGAAGACCGGCGGCAACATAGTCTGGGGCGTCTACGACCGTCCTTCGAAGAAGAGCTACGGGCAGCGCGTCGTCAAGGCGGCCGAGGAGCTGAAGGCCGAGGCCTACACATGGGTGAAGTTGAAGACGCTCCACGTCGGGCTTGAGACGATCTTCTGGTTCGACGGCTCGTGGGAGTGCGACTTCAACCTCAAGGACTTCCACATACTCGACGACGGCATGGACGTCGACCCCAACTGGTACGAGCTCTGGGTCTCGGCTCGCTACGAGGACGGAACGCTCTACATCGACCGCCTCGCCCTCCGCCGCATCGCGCCTCCTTCAGACGGGAAGAAGAAATGAAGAGGCGAGTCTTTGCAGGCGCGGCGCTCGCGTTCGCCGCGCTAGTCCCCGCGCTGGCTGTCGCCGCGCCTTCGGGCGTTACGCTTGAAAACGCGAAGTTCTCGCTTGCCATATCGGCCGACGGGAAGGTCCGCTCGCTCAAGATCAAGTCCACGGGCGAGGAATGCCTTGCCGGGGACGAGGGCGTGTCTTTCTGCCAGGCCGTGCAGGACAGGCCCTTCGGCAACGAGGTCAAGCTGATCTGGCCCAACAAGCGGTCGGTGTATGGGTCCAACTCCGTCGAGGAGAGGGACGGCGCCCTTGTCTTCGGCTTTGATACGGTATCCGACGCTCCGGGCTATTCCTACAAGGCGATAGTCGACGTCAAGGTGACGGACGACTACATGGCTTTTACCCTGAGGAGGTTCGAACCGGACAGCATGGACGAATTCATGGACTGGCCGGCGGTGACGGAGTTCCGCGTCGTCCAGCTTCCGCTCAGGCCGCGCAAGAACTTCGGCGTAGTCATGAACTGCGCATGGGACGAAAAGGCGGCCGTCGCACTTATGGCGGCGGCGCCGGAGGCAGAGGTCGACAGCGAAGTCCGCGCTCGATGCAGGCTGACGTGGGCCGCAACCTACGATGCCGTCAAGCTGCGCGGCGTCCCGGTCGTGATCACCGCCGACGCAGGCGAGGCGATTCTCGACCGCGTTGACGCAATGGAGCGCGATTTCGGCCTGCCCCGTGGCGTGAAGAGCCGGCGCTCCGCCGTCATCAACCGTTCGCAGATGGACTTGAAGGACTTCTCCCCAGAGATCGTCGACGACACGATCGCAATGGCGAAGAAGTGCGGGATAAAGCTTCTCCATGTATACTACAAGCGCTTTTTTGAGGAAGAGAGTGCCTACTTGTACTGCGGCGACTACGACATAAGGCGCGACAAATGGCCAAACGGCGTCGCCGACGTCAAGGCGGCGATCGCGAAGTGCAGGGCCGCTGGGCTTGAGGTTGGGCTTCATATCCTGCAGACGCACATCGGCATGAAGAGTAGATACGTGAAGGGCGCCGCAGACCCTCGTCTTGGCATAAAGCGCAAGTTCTCGCTTGCCCGTCCGATCCCCGCGCAAGGCGACGTTCCCGAAATCGAAGTCCTCGAGAATCCGCAGGGTGCCGTGATGGCCGCGAAGGCGCGTGTCCTGAAGTTCGGGACCGAGCTTTTCAACTATGAGGCGTACACGCGCGAGCGCCCCTGGAAGTTCACGGGCGTCAGGCGCGGCGCGTGGGAGACAGATACTGTCGCACATCCGCGCGGCGAGATTGGGGGCGTCCTCGACATGTCGGAGTTCCGCTGCAACAGCTGCTACCTCGACCAGGCGACTGACCTTCAGGACGAGATTGCAGAAAAGATCGCGGCGTTCTACAATGAGTGCGGCTTTTCGTTCATCTATTTCGATGGCAGCGAGGGCGTTCTCCCGCCAGCCGGCATCAATGTTCCGCTTGCCCAGTACAGGGTCTACAGGAAGCTCGTTCCAGAGCCGCTTTTTGCCGAGGGCGCCGCGAAGGGTCATTTTGGCTGGCATATGCTTTCCGGGGCGAACGCCTTCGATGTGTTCGAGCCGAACGTGTTCAAGGAAGAGCTCAGGAAATGGCAGCTCAGGGAGGCGCCGATAATGCGCGAGGACTTCACGCGGATCAACTTCGGCTGGTTCTGGTTCGGCGAACCCGGGCGCATCCGTCCCGGCGACATCGGGATGCAGTCGGACATGTACGAGTTCGGGACCTCGACCGCGGCGGCATGGGACTGCCCGATCCAATTCGCCTACAACAAGACGGCATTCGAGCTCCACCCGCGCGCCGGCGACGTCATAGAGACGATCCGCAGATGGGAGGATGTGCGCGCAAGGGGGTGGCTTACCGAGAAGATGAAGGCGGCCATGCGCGACGGCAAGGTCGAGCATCACCTCTATCTACGCGAGGACGGAGAATACGAATTGCATCCTATAGAGATGCTCCCAGAGCCGGAGAAGGCGAAGAACGTGCGGGCGTTCGCGTTCGTTCGCGACGGACGCACCGTCCTTGCCTACTGGAACGCGCGTGAGCGCGAGAGCAGATTTTCCGCGCCGCTCGGCGCGGATGGCGCGGCTGTGACGCTCCGTGCCGCCGACCGTGCCTATTTCGAGACCAATCTCCCGCTTCCGCGGCTGAAAGCCGCATTTGCCGCCGCGGAGGACGTTAAGTAGGCAATTGAAGGGACAGTGGTTTTTCGGTATAATATACACAAATGACAGGAAGTCTTTCGACAGTTGACTATGTAGTTGTCGCCGTGTTCTTCGCCGTGATGGTGGGGGTTGGCGTCTACTATAGCCGCAGGCCCACTTCCTCCGCGCAGTTCTTCGGCAACGACAAGACTGTTCCGTGGTGGCTTTCGGGCGTCTCGTTCTACATGAACAGCTTTTCGGCGCTTGCGTTCGTGATGTATTCCGCGCTTGCCTACAAGTTCGGGTGGGTCCCGGTCTCCATAAGCTGGATTTCCGTCCCCGTCGTCTTGCTCGGCGCGTGGTTTCTCGCCGTCAGGTGGCGGCGGGCGGCGAAGGGGAGCCCGATCGACTTCGTCGCCGAGCGCTATACGCCGGCCATGTGCGGGACGCTCGCCGTCCTCGGCCTTCCGATGCAGCTTCTCGACAATGCGCTCAAGCTCCTTGCGATTGGCACCGTGGTTGGCGTGGGGATGGGGTTCCCGCTTTTCTGGGCCATCTGCATTTCCGGCGCCATCATCGTCATCTACACGTTCCTCGGCGGGCTCAAGGCGACGCTTGCCTGCGATTTTATCCAGTTCTTCGTCATCATGGCCGTCGTCTTCGCATTGCCGATCCTCTGCCTCGGTCGGCTTGCGTCGCTTGACGGCGGAACGGGGGTAGTGCATGGCTTCAAGGTGTTTCTCGAACGGGTGCCGCCAGGGTTCTTCGATTTCACCGCCGGCAAGTACACTCTTGTCTACATGCTTGTGTTCTTCTGCGTCGTCTGCTCGACGCTCTCGACAAACTGGTCGCTCGTCCAGCGCTACTACTCCACCCGCAGCGACGGCGACGCGAGGAAGATGGCGTATCTCGTCGCGGTGCTCCTGTTCCTCGGCCCGCCGCTCTTCTTCTTCCCCGCGATGGCGGCGCGCGTCTTCCTGCCGGAGCTGCCAGAATCCGAGATGAACGGCGTATATGCGCTGCTCTGCCGCGAGGTCCTTCCAATCGGAATGATGGGGCTCGTCGTCGCCGCGATGTTTGCGGCCACCATGAGTTCGCTCGCCGGCAATTTCAACGCGGCGGCGGCCGTCATGGTGAACGAGCTGTACCTCAGGTTCTCGAAGGGTCCTTCGCCGCGGGCGAAGATGGTCGCTGCCCGCATGGCGACGGTCGTCGTCGGGTCCCTGGTGGTCGCGCTCACGTTCGTCATGCAGTACGCACAGGGGGCGGACGACCTTTTCAACCTCTCCAACAAGGTGTTTGGGGTGCTTCTCCCGCCAATTGCGCTGCCGATGCTCGGCGGGTTGCTCGTCCGCCGTCTCTCGCGTCGCGCCGGAATGTCCGGCCTCGTCGGGGGCGCCGCCTTCGGTCTCGCGCTGTTCGCGGCGGGAGCTCGCTGGCCGTTTCTGCGCGAGATGATCTGGTCTTTCCCCCTGACGGCGGCGGCGACCGTCGTCTTTCTGGCGCTCGGCACGCTTGTGTTCCGCGACGGGCCAGACGGGCGCGCCGCGGTCGAGGCGTTTTTCTCAAGACTGGAGAAGGAAGATGACAAGACGTGAATTCATGGCCGGCGCGGCTTCCTGCGCGGCGCTCGGCGGTTGCGCGGCACTCTTGCCGCGCGGCGGCGGGACAAAGTTCAAGCTTGCGATGGCCGGCTATACGCTCAACAAATTCAAGACGGACGATGCGCTTGCCTTCTGCGAGGCCCACGGCTTTGCGCATCTGTGCGTGAAGAACTTTCACCTGCCGTTCGACGCGACGCCTGCCGACATCGCGGAGTTCCGCCGCAAATGCAGTGACCACGGCGTCGAGCCGTATGCCGTCGGCCCGATTGCCTTCAACTCGCCGGACGAGGCCCGCAGGCGCTTCGACTATGCGGCGGCGCTCGGCGTGCCGCTGATCGTCGGCGTTCCCGGCAGGCAGGATGGCCCCAACTGGACGGATTGCCATAGCGACCGCGCAATGTGCGAACTCTGCTCGCGCCTTGCCGATGAATACAGGATGAAGTTCGCGATCCACAACCACGGCCGGAATCCCAAGACAGGCAATCCGAATCTCTACCCGGCCGTGCCGGAGACTTACGGCCTAATCGGCGACCTTTCGCCACGCATGGGCTTTTGCGTGGACTGGGCGTACACGTATGCGGACGGGCTTGACTGTGGCGAGATCGCGCGGAAGTACGCCTCGCGCATCTTTGACGGGCACGTCCGCTGCCTGTCCGACGCGAAGAACGGTTCGTCGGGAGTGAACCCCGCGGGGCGCGTCTTCGACTACGACGGGATCTTTGCGGCGCTCAGGGAGACTGGCTACGACGGCTGCCTCGGGCTAGAACTTGCAAACGCGTTCCCCGACAATCCGCAGTGGATCGACGAGTCTCGCGACTACTTCAAGGGGCTGATGTGAAGGGCTGGGTAGATCTCCAGGTGAACGGCTATGCAGGCGTCGACTTCAATGCGCCGGGCCTGACCGTCGAAGCCGTAAAGTCCGTCACGGACAGACTCGTCGCCGACGGCACCGAGGCGTTTCTGCCGACGCTCGTGACCGGCGACCCCGAGACGGTCGTCGCGACGATGCGCGTTGTCGTGGAGGCACGGAAGCGCTATGCGGAGTGCGAGCGGGCGATTCTCGGGTTCTTCCTCGAAGGTCCGTTCATCTCGCCCGAACCTGGCGCCGTCGGGACGCATCCTGTAGAATGGGTGCACGCGCCGGATCTTGCGCTTTTCGGGCGTTTCCAGGACGCTGCGGAAGGGCTTGTTAGGATGGTCAACGTCGCGGCGGAGATTCCCGGCATGCCCGATTTCGTGCGTGCGCTTTCCGCGCAGGGTGTCGTCGTGTCTCTCGGACATCAGCTCGCGACGTCACCGGCGCAGCTTGAGCCCTGTCTCGCGGCGGGAGCGAGGGCGTTCACCCATCTCGGCAACGGCATTCCAAACACCGTCAACAGGCATGACCAGATCGTGTTCTCGGCGCTCGTCGAGGACCGTGCGTCGGTCATGTTCATTCCCGACGGACACCATCTTCCGGACACGATGCTGAAGCTCTATTGCCGCGCCGTGCCGCTCAAGCGTCTTGTTGCCGTCTCGGACGCGCAGTATCCGGCCGGAATGCCGCCTGGGGAGTACGATGTATGCGGTGCACGCGCACGGCTTGAGCCGAACGGGCTTCTTTGGAACCCTGCGCGCAACTGCCTCGTCGGCGCGACCACGCCGATGGCGAAGATGATGGATCTTCTCGCCGTACGCGTGGGGCTCTCCGGCGACGAACTTTGCGCGATAGGGCGCGACAATCCGCTTGAACTAATAGGAGGACACGAATGAACATAGTTGTTGGCAGGGACAAGCTTGACATGGCCCGCCGTGCGGCTGACGCCGCCGCCGGGAAGATACGCGAGGCGATTGCCGCCCGCGGCGCGGCGAGGATAATTGTCGCGACTGGCGCGAGCCAGTTCGAGTTTCTCGCGGCGCTCGTAGCGGAACCGGGCATCGACTGGTCGAAGGTGACGGGCTTCCACCTCGACGAATACCTGGGGCTTCCCGTGACGCACAAGGCGTCGTTCCGCGGCTACATGCGCGAGCGGCTCGTCTCGAAGACGCCGCAGCCGATGAAGGCGTTCGTAGAGGTCAACGGAGAGGCCGAAGACGTCGGCGCGGAGCTCGCGCGGCTTGAGGCGCTCGTGAGGGAATCTCCTGTCGACGTCGCCTGCATCGGCATTGGCGAGAACGGGCACATCGCGTTCAACGATCCGCCAGCGGACTTTGACGCGAAGGCGGCCTATGCCGTCGTGGACCTTGACGAGAAGTGCCGCATGCAGCAAGTCGGCGAGGGCTGGTTTGCATCGCTTGACGACGTGCCGAGGCAGGCGTTCTCGATGACCGTGCCTCAGATCATGTCGGCGCGCGCCATCGTCTGCACGGTTCCTGATTCGCGCAAGGCCGACGCCGTCGCAGGCGCGGTGGACGGTCCTCTCACGAACATGTGTCCGGCGTCGGTCCTGCGACGTCATCCCGACTGCACGATGTTCCTCGACCCGCCGGCCGCGGCGAAGCTCGGGAAGGGGGTCGAATGAGGGAGCCGCCAGCCGGAGGTTGCACGCACGGCAAGATCGTGGCCATGGCGGCCGCGGCGCTTCTTGCCGTCTTCGGCGCGGTCGCCGAGACGCGCATCGGCATCATCGGACTCGACACGAGCCACGCCGTCGCGTTCACGAAGGTCATCAACGTGGACCGTCCGCCGTGGACGGAGGGCTTTCGCGTGACGTCCGCCTACCAGTGGGGGTCGCGCGACATATTCTCGTCCACCAATCGCTATCCGGAATACATTGCGAAGGTGCGGGAGATGGGCGTGGCCGTGGTGCCTACGATCGACGAGCTCATCGAGTCGGTGGACGTCGTCTGCCTCGAGACGAACGACGGGCGCGAGCATTTCTGGCAGGCCGAGAAGGTCTTCGCCGCCGGCAAGCGCTGCTTCATCGACAAGCCGATCGCGCACAACCTCGCCGACGCCGTCAGGATATACGATCTTGCCCGCAGCTGCGGCGCGAAGTACTTCTCTTCGTCCGCGCTCAGGTACACCGACGTCGCCAAGGCGGCGCGCGCTGGAAAATACGGCCCGATCAGGGGCGCCTCGCTGATCGCCCCCTCGCCGGACGAGGAGCAGGGGACACATAACTTCTACACGTGGTACGGGATCCACGGCTTTGAGCCGCTTGTCGCCGTAATGGGCACTGGCGTGAAGACGGTGAGCTGCGTGCGCAACGACGACGGCGATTCCGTCTGCGGCGTGTGGAAGGACGGCAGGATAGGGCAGCTCCGCCTGCAGCGCAACAAGTGGATATATTCGGGCTATATCCTCCCCGAGAGGCCGAAGGACCCGAAGAGCCCGCTTGTGGTCTTCGACGACTACAAGGGCTACGAGCCGCTTCTCGAGGAGATCATCAGGTTCTTCAGGACCGGCGAGCCGCCGGTGCCAAACGACGAGACGCTTGAGATTATGGCGTTCATGGGGGCCGCCGAGATGTCTGCGAAACGCGGCGGTGCCGTCGTCTCGATAGACGAGGCCATGGCGGCGGCGCGCGGCGAGGACGGCTTCGTGCCGATGTTCAACGGCCGCGACCTTGCGGGCTGGGAGGGCGCGACCAACACGTATTGCGTCACGCCCGAGGGCTACTTGACGTGCACGCAGTCAGACGGAATCGGGGAATCCGGCGCCAAGAACCTGTGGACGACGCGCGACTACACAAATTTCACGATCAGGTTCGACGTCAAGCTTCCGCCGAACGCGAACAACGGGCTCGGCATACGCACGCCTCCAAACGGATGGTGCTCTCGCGAGGGGATGGAGCTGCAGCTCCTCGACGACTGGGGCGATCTGTACAACGGCTCCAACCGTCTTGCCGACGTGCACTACACTGGCGCGATATACGGGGTGGTCGCGCCGGCGCGCAAGGTAAACGGCGACAGCTACCTGAAAAAGCCCGGCGAGTGGAACAGCGTCGAGGTCACGGCCGACGGGCCGAGGGTCAAGTTCGTCTTGAACGGCTCGACACTTGTCGACGCCGACGTTTCGCAGTATTCGACGGACGGCACCGTGCCTGCCGACGGAATACGCCGGCCGGGACTGCACAACAAGTCCGGACGCATCCACTGGTGCGGACACGGGCACAACATCTTTTGGCGCAACATCAGAATAAAGGAAATACGTTAGGGGGGCTATGTACAGCAGAAGGCAGTTTCTTGGATATGGCTCGGCGGCGTTCATCGCGGCTTCGGGCAGGGTGTTCGGGGCAGAGGCCCCGTCAAACAGGGTTCGGCTCGCCATCGTGGGGTGCCACGAGCTTGGCCGCGGGCAGCAGGTGATGAAGTCGGCGCTTCGCGTGCCCGGCGTGGACATCGCCTGCGTATGCGACGTCGACTCGCGTGCCATGGATTGGGCTGCGGCGAAAGTGTTCGAGATTTCCGGCGTCTTGCCGAAGAAGGAGCGCGACTTCAGAAAGGTGCTTGAAGATCCGTCCATCGACGGCGTCATTCTCGAGACTCCGGACCACTGGCATGCCTTGGGCGCCGTCATGGCGATGCGTGCGGGGAAGGCCGTATACGTCGAGAAGCCGTGCGCTTTCTGCCCGCGCGAGGGCGAGGTGCTCCTCGAAACGCAGCGCAAGACGGGCATGGTCCTTCAGGTAGGCAGCCAGCGCCGTTCGTCCAAGACTTACCGCGATGCAATCAAGCTGCTGCACAGCGGCGCCATTGGAGAGCCGAGGTGGACGAAGTGCTGGTATATGGCGAAACGCGAGTCCATCGGGATTGGGCGGGAGACGCCGGCTCCCGAATGGCTGGACTGGGACCTTTGGCAGGGGCCTGCGCCGCGCACGGCGTTCCGCGACAATGTCGTTCACTACAACTGGCACTGGTTTCGCCGGTGGGGCACTGCCGAGACCGGCAACAACATGCCGCACTATGCCGATGTCGCGCGCTGGGCGCTCGGCGTCGAATGGCCCGAGTCCGTTCAGGCGCTGTCGTCATCCGCCTTTCCGAACGGCGGCGACTTCGAGTGGCCTGACGTCTACGGTATATCCTACAAGTTCCCGGGCGGCAAGTTCGTGACGTTCGAGGTCTCATGCCACCACGGAGGCAATCCGTACATGGGAGTCGGCACGGGCGCTGTCGTCTACTGTGAAAAAGGGTCGGCCTACTTCGATCCCGCGGACAACGTGACAATCTACGACGAGAAGTCCACGGAAATCCGCAAGTTCACAACTGACAGCGCGATGATCGTCGGAAGCCTGACGAATCCTACGAGGGCTCTCGACATCTATCACGTGGCAAACTTCGTGGACTGCCTCCGGGCGAAAAATGCCGCGACGAATGCTCCTGCTGAAGTCGGCGTAAAGTCGACGTTCATGCCGCTTGTCGCCAACATTGCCGCCGACCTTGGCGAGACTGTGCATGTCGATCCGGCGACTGGGGCGCCGGTCACGAAGGCCGCTTCCGCTCTCTGGTCCAGGGAATACGAGAAGGGCTGGGAACTGTAGGGCAAATCAGACTGCTTGAAAAGGAGGACAAGGAAAATGGACTGCGAAAAGAAGACGGGAGGGCGACTGCTGTCGCTCGATACCCTTAGGGGCTTCGACATGTTCTTCATAACGGGAGGGGCTGCTGCCATTTCCGGGATATGCGCGGCGCTTGGCTGCCAGGATGGCTGGCTTGCGGCGCAGATGAAGCACGTCGAATGGACTGGACTCGCGCAGCACGACACGATCTTTCCGCTCTTCCTTTTCCTCGCCGGCGTCTCGTGGCCGTTCTCCCTCGGCTCGCAACTCGACCGAGGACGGTCTGTCTCGCGCATCCAGGTGAAGATCGCGGTCCGCACGGCGATACTGTTCCTCCTGGGGTTCTCGTTCGGCGGGGTGCTCAAGTTCAAGCCGGACTTCCGCCTTATGGGCGTTCTCCAGTACATCGGGCTTTCCTGGGGATTCGCGGCAACGGCATGGCTGCACATCAGGCGCAAGAGCGTCCTTGCCGCCTTGGCGGCGGTCCTGCTCGTCGGCTACTACGCACTTCTTCATTTCTGCCTGGCGCCAGGGGCGCCGGAAGGCGCGTGGTCGTATTCGGTGGAAGGTAACATTGTCTCGTGGCTCGACAAGACGGTGTACGGTTCGCATATGGTCGCTGGCTGGGGCTATGAGCCGGAGTCGTTCTTCGCACTTCCGACAGGCATAGCACTTGCTCTCATGGGCATGTTCGCCGGGGCGCTTCTAAGGCGTGACGACACGCAGTGCACAGGTCGCAAGTGCGTGATTCTCGTGGCGTTCGCCGTGGCGAGCGGAATCGCCGCATGCGTTTCGATCCTCGTCCTTGGCGATCCGATCGTAAAGAAGCTATGGACTGTCTCGTTCGTGCTTTCGGCGGCGTCCTATTCGCTTTTCATGCTTGCGCTTTTCGTGTTTGTCGTAGATGTCCTCGGCTTGCGGCGCTGGACGGTCGCGTTCGATCCTGTCGGCAAGAACTCGATACTCGCCTACATGCTGATGATGACGGGCGTCATGAGCGTCCTGCAGAGGTGGCTTTTTTCGGGACTCTGCGGCTATGTCGATGCCTGGGGTGGTGCGCTTACCGGTCTCACGTCCTATCTTGTCACATGGACGATACTCTGGTATCTCGGCCGCAAGGGAGTGTTTCTGAAGGTATGAAGATCAGGGTAAAGCCGCGCTCCTCTTTGCTGCCGCTTTTCGCGCTTGTCCTCGTCGTCGTCGCTTCGCCCTGCGTTCGCGCGGAGGAAAGCCATCCTGTGATGCTGTCGCTCCTGAACCCTGTGCAGTGGCCCTCGTCGCAAAGCGATGTCGGTGGATTCCGGCTTTCGCTTCTCTACGGGCAGTGCGACGATTTCGCAGGGCTCGACATCGGGCTCGTCGGCCGCGCGACCGGCGATTTCAACGGGCTCTCGATAGGCGGCGCGAACATCGTCTCGCGTCGGCTCGTCGGTCTTCAGGTGGGGCTCGTCAACTGGAACTCGAATGGCGACGAATCCTCGGCTCGTCGCTCGATAGGCGTTCAGTATGGTCTCCTGAACTATGCCGATTCATTTCTCGGGCTTCAGGACGCCTGGATAAACATGTCGAGCGGTAACATGTCGGGTCTTCAGTATGGCTTCCTGAACTGCGCCTCTGACTTGCACGGCGTACAGTGCGGAGCGCTGCTCATTGCTGGCGTCAACGTTGCCGCTGGTTCCGTCAGCGGCTGTCAGATCGGCATAGTGAACTATGCGGGCAGGATGGATTCCGGCTTGCAGATAGGGATTGTAAACGTCATCTCCCGCGGCGGCTTCTTACCAGTCTTTCCGATTATAAATGGTAGCTTCTGACTTATGGCGGTGGCCTAAAGCGCTTCCTCTGGCGCTGTGATGCGGTTGTTGAAGTTGTGATATAATATCTGCATGAGAATGAAACACCTCGTACTGTTGCTGCCTCTCGTTGCAGCAGGTTGCGCGACCGGTTCCACTGCGGAGGCGCCTGTCGTCCACGCGCGCTATTCCCAAAAAGGACCGTCCAACATCGACATGTTCGGCCCGCACGGCGTGTTTGTTTCCGTCACGAACGGAGTTGTAGACGCGGAAACGCAGCCACCCGCCGGCGACGACGACCTGAGCTTTTGGTTCAGCTGCACCTACGATGCCGCTGGGCTCGCGGTAAAGGTTGTCGTCCTTGACGACGATGCTCGCCGCGCCGACACCTGTCCCTCCAACGCGGTTTCGTGCGCCGCATGGGACGATGATGCAGTCGAGATCTTCATTGATGCCGAGCTTGCGCGCTTGCCAGACAGTCGCGCGGACGGCGGCGTCCATTTGAAGCATGGCGGAGAGTTCGCCCTTGTCGCCAATGGCGCCGCAAACAGCGATTACTCCGGCTACCCGAACACGTTCTTCCGTGTCGACAAGAAGCATTTTGCCAAGAAGGGGACGGCGGAATTGGCGGGCATGGCTAATTCAACTAATGCCTGGTGGTCGGGTTGCGCGATGCCGTTCACAGTCGGGGCGAGAAACCAGGACGACTCGTCCAAGCTCACGCTTTACACCTTCTACATCCCTTGGGCCGCGATGGGCAGGACGTCTCGGCCCGATCGAATCGGCTTCAACATCAGCGTGCAGGATGACGACGGAGGAGGCCGTCGCGATCATGCCCTCTACTGGGTCGGCAATCCCAAGCAACCCTACTCCGACGAAAGCGCTTTCGGAATCCTCGTCTTCGACCAGTAAAGTTTCTGGGCGTTATTAGATCTGCCGCAGTTCCCCTCGCCGTGAGGCCCAAGGGCCAAAATTATGGTATAATTGTTTACCTATGGCGAAGCGGGAAAACTATGACGCCGCAAAGAAGCTTATTGAGGGCGCAAAGCGGATTCTCATTTCGGGGCACCTGAGCCCCGACGGGGATTCGCTCGGCTCGATGATCGCCCTGGCGCGGCTTTTGAGAAGCGCCGGGAAGGACGCGTGGGCGACCGCCGACCTCAACGCGCTTGGGAAGCCCGGCTTCCTCGAAGGCGCGACCGACTTGATTCCCGTGCGCAAGCTGAAGGGCGCTCGCCGGCGTCTTGGCGGTGCCTTTGACCTCTTCATCGCCGTGGACTGCAGTTCGTTCAGCCGCATGCCGCCCGAAGTCGAGCCGGTCGCGAGGGGGCTTAAGTGCATTTGCATCGACCACCACGTCACGAACGACGGCTCTTTTGGCGACGTGCAGATTGTAGACCCTGCCGCGTCGAGCGCGGGCGAGATAGTCTGGCGCTTTGCGAAGTGGATGGAGTGGAAGCTCGACCGCGCTTCCGCAGAGGCGCTTTGGGTCGCTATGATCACGGATTCCGGCAGGTTCGCGTACGACTCGACGAGCCAGCGCACCTTGCGTGCGGCTGGCGATCTCCTCAAGTACGGCGTCCGCACCGCTTTCATAAACGACGTCATATACGGAACATTCCCGCGCAAGGCAATCGAGCTCAAGCGCATAGCGTGGCGGTCGCTCCACATCTGGAAGAACAGGAAGGTCGCAGAGGTCTCGCTCACGCGCGACGATTTCCGCGAGGTGCGCGGGACGAAGGCGGATGCCGAGGACATAATCGAGATTCCGCGTTCCGTCGCGAAGAACGAGATCGCTCTTTTCTTCTACCAGATCCCGGACCGCACGAAGGAGACTCGCTGCTCGATAAGGACGCGCGGCGACTGGGACGCAACGGCGCTTGCGGCGAAGTTCGGCGGCGGCGGGCACCGCAAGGCGGCGGGCTGCACGATAAAGGCGTCGATGGGCGCGGCGAAGCGCCAGATGCGCGCGGCCGTGAAGGAACTCTTGAAAAGCGCATGCCGGAAGACTATGCGCATCCCCGCGGGAATTGTATGACGAATAACGGCAAAGCCATTGTACTTACCGACGGAAAGGCCGGGCACGAAAACCAGTCAAAGGCGTTTGCGCGTGCACTGGGACTCGACTTCCAACTTGTGCCGGTGAAATTCAAGTCGCCGTTCCACAAGATGCTTAGCTATCTCTTCGACGGGATGGGCATAAGAACTGTGGGACTTCTTCAAGGGTTGGACGAACTCCTCCACTCCTCCACTCCTCCACTTACCAACACCTCCACTATAATCGGAACGGGTTCTGGGACTTTTTATGCCGCAAAGTCGCTTGCGCGGAGGATTCCTGGCGCGAAGTGCGGCGTAGTCCTCTATCCTCGCGGCTACCGACTCTCGACTTTTGACTGCATTCTCGCGCCGACGTTTGACAATCCGGCAAAGCTTCCCAACGTCGTAGAGATTCCGGCGAACCTCGTAGCCAACGACGCGGACTTTTATGAGAAGGGCGTTGTCTCGTTCAAGGAGCGCTATCAGGGCGAGACCGACAACCTCGTTGGCGTAATCGTCGGTGGGCCGAACAAGTGTTCCTCCATGACCGTCGAGTGGATGAAGTCGCGGCTTGATGAGATATTCGCGGCAAACAAGGGCGCGCAGCTTTGCGTGACGACCTCTCGCCGCACCCCAGCCGATGTCGAGGCGCTCGTCGACTCCTATCCGTGGAGCTACAAGCTCATCTATTCGAAGGACCATTTCAATCCAATCCCTGCGTTCGTGCAGCTTGCGAAGCGGCTCTATGTCACTGCCGAATCTACTGGCATGCTTTCGGAAGCGTGTACCTTTGGCTCTGCCGAGGTTGTAGCTCTCGACAACCTGAAGCCCGGTCCCCACAAGTTCCGCCGTTTTGTCGAGAACCTCCGCCTTGAGGGATATGTCGACGGTTGCCGCAAGGTAGACCTTTCCGCCGAATTTGCCCGCGCAAGGGAATTGATGGGGCTTTAAGATGTACGGCGGCAATTGGAGACTCCTGCGGAGCGTCGCCGCCCTAAGTCTACCGACTGTCGTGGTCGTGGCGCTTGGCGTCAGATTTCTGCTCAATGACGTTCCGGTTATCGTGCGCGACGAAAAAGAGCGTGTCCGCGCTGCGTCTGAGCATGCGGCAAAGGCAATGCGCGAGGATCCGCTTTTGGCTGACTTTGTCTGGGAGCGTGGACGTGGCGTTGTTCGTGGTGTGGCGCAGTTCGGCGACTATCCTGCCAAAATGACGTGGAAGGACTGGAATTCAGCAGGCGCCAAGTGGAGTCGTGACATGTGGGGATGGCGGGTTTTTGACGGCGGGCGTCTTGTCTGGGCTCGCGGTATGGGCGAGAAGGATGGCGAGACGGTCTATGCGCGCTGGACCGACATCGAAGAGCGCGACTACGCGTTCATGTTCTATCTTTTCGGTCCGATTTTTCTGATTGTCCTCGTTGGCATCACCTTCCTCGGAGCGAGGTTTTTTGTCGATTATGTGCGCTCGCGCGACGATTTTCTCGCGGCTACCGCCCATGACCTTACGACGCCACTTGTTGGCATGCGTTACTCCATAGGACGCAACGACGAAGAGGCGAAGGTTCTCAATGAACGGATGATACGGCTTGTCGCCAACATCAAGGACTTCCTTCGGCTTGGCGGGAAGCGCCCTAAGCCGCAACGAGACGAAGTCGACCTCGTTAAGTGCTACAAAGAGGCCTACGTGCTCTTCCGTGAGGACATCCGAGACGTCACAGACGGCTCTGACCTCCCCATAGAGATGGGGACAGGCCCCACGGAACCCTTGAAAAACGGCACTTTCGCGGGGCCTGTCCCCAATTTTACGGCAATGGGGGATGAAACGCTCGTCGTCCAGATACTGTGGAACCTGATCGGCAACGACCTCAAGTATGCGCTTCCGTATGGCCCTGTTTGCGTCAGGTTCTTCCGTAAAGATTGCTTCGTCTGCGTCGAATTCGTGGACGAGGGGCAGGGCATGTCGCCGCGCGAGATGGCGAGGGCGTTTGACCGCTACTACCGCGCCAAGACAGTCCTCGAGTCGGGGAAGGGCGGTTTCGGCATCGGACTTTGCACCGCCCGCGAGTTTGCGCGTTCGATGGGCGGCGATCTCACCGTCCGGGCGAACAGCCCGCACGGGTGCATTTTCACTCTGTCGCTCCCGGCGGCGAAAGGGGGCAATGAAGCGGTATCTTGAGATATTGCGGCTTGTCTGGCCGCTTGCGCTCGGCATGGTCAACAACGCGATCATGCAGTTTGTCGACGGAGTGTTCCTTGCGCGCGAGTCGCTTGAGAGTTTGGAGGCGTCGCTCCCCGCGTCGATGCTCGCGATACTTGTGATGGGGTTTTTCCAGTCGGTCGTCGCGTATTCGGGGACTTTCGTCGCGCAGTATCATGGTGCGGACGATTCGCGCGGCATTAGGATGAGCTACCGCGCAGGGCTTGTCATAACGCTCGCTGCCGGCATTCTAGCGATTGCGATAATTCCGCTCGGGCTTATGGTCGCCCCGTTCATGTCGGAAAATCCGGCTGTCGTCGCGCGCGCGTCTTCCTATTATGCCATCGTCTCGGTCGGGGCGATTGCGCTTTGCGGCCAGATGGCGGCTTCGTCGTACTTCACAGGCCGAGGGAAGACGCGTCTTGTCTTCTGGGTGAATGTCCTCGGCAACGCCGTGAACATCGCGCTCGACCCGATCCTGATCTTTGGGCTTTGCGGCTGCCCGCGCCTCGGCATGGCCGGCGCAGCGTACGCGACGGTCGCGGCGATGTTTGTTCAGTGGGGCGTTCTCGCGTGGTGCGTCGAGCGCGACCTTCGCGGCCTTCATGGCGGCGGCGCGGCAGATGTGCCGCGCCTTTGGCCGCTCGTCGGGAAGGTTCTTCGCTATGGCGTGCCGAGCGGCGCGTATTCGGCTCTAAACATCCTCTCGTTCACGATCTTTGTCTTTGTCACCGGTCGCATCGGCGATCAGGAGTTTGCTGTCTCGAACGCCTGCTTCAAGGTGAACTATTTCCTCTTTGCGCCGATGGAGGGTTTTTCGATATGCGCCGCCACTCTTGTAGGCCAGGCCCAAGGGCGCGGCGATTCCGCCGCGGCGCACCGCGATGCGATGCGGACGCTCTTCCTTGGGCTTTCTCTCGTCGCCGTCCTTTCGGCCCTCGCGGTCGTCTTCTACCGGCCGATCCTCTCGCTCTTCGCTTCTCCAGGCGTGCGGCTCTCGACGTTCTACGCCCTTGGCTTCTGGCTCTTCTTGCTGATGGCTGCGTGGCAGGTGTTCGACGCGACGGACGTCATCGTCTCAGGCGCGTTAAAGGGCGCGGGTGACACGCACTTCGTCATGTGGTGGATGACTTTGTGCGCCTTCGGGCTTTGGCTGCCGCTCGTCTGGGTGGTCGCGAAATGGCACAACACGATGACGGCGCTTTGGGGAACTATGGTCGTTTACGTTGTGGTAATCTGTGCAGGAACGCTCGTAAGATGGTATAATGGTGGCTGGAAGAGGATAAAGCTTGTATGAAATTCGACGTGGCATACAGAACCGCCGACGGCAAGATGGCCGAGACGACTATCGAAGTCGCCGATCGCAATGCTGTGTATTCGGAATTGCGCCGCCAAGGCATAACGCCCATCTCGTTGCACGAGGCGGGGACGAAGAAGCGCGACAAGAGTGACGGAGGGAAGCTGTCTGCTGCCTTAAAGCTTGTTCTTTTTGTCGTGCTGTTCGCCGCCGCCGTGTTTGCGGCGTGGTATTTCCTTGCTGCCGACGACGGCGCGAAGCGACGCGTGAAGGATTTGGTTGCCAAGCCGTCGAAGATCGAGATGCACCAGACAGGCGAAGCGCCCGCCCCTCGCAAGGGAACAGGCGCCGTTAGCGTAAGGATTTCGGAGTAAGTCTGCGATGCTTGAGGAACTGACAAAGCTCTACGACGGATATGTCGACGGATACAGGGAGCCGGACGGGACCCTGCCGAAGCTGATGCGCCTTAAGCGCATCCACACCGGGTTTGTCGTGAAGAACGCGGAGCTAATCGCCGACGGCGAGAAGTTCGACGCCGAGGCGCGCGAGGCCGCTCTTGCCGCGGCGCTTCTCCACGACACTGGGCGCTATGAGCAGATAAAGGTCTATAACACTTTCCGCGATTCCGACTCGGTGGACCACGCCGTCTTTTCGCACGACATCGTGAAGGAGAAGGGCTGGCTTGATGCACTTGTGCCCGACGCGCGCAAGCGCGACGCGATCTTGAATGCCGTCCTCTATCACAACAGGCGCGACATCCCGGAAGGGCTCGACAAGCTCACCGAGGTCTGTTCGCACACGGTGCGCGACGCCGACAAGCTCGACATATTCCGCGTTCTCGAAGACCAGGTTGAGCACACCGACTGGCAGGGCGACTCCCGCGCGTTCTGGAACCTCGCTGTCAACGCCCCGCCGAACCCCGTCGTGGTCGACTGCATAGCGAAACTGGTTCCCGTCGACTACCAGGACATAAAGTCGCTTTCCGACTTCGTCTTGATCCAGGTCGGTTGGATGCTTTCAGGGCTTCATTACCAGACTTCGCGGCGCATCTGCCGCGAGCGCGATCACCTTGAGTTCCGCCGCAATTTCCTCCACCAGCTGACGGATGACCCGTCGATCGACAAACTCTGCGACCTCGCATGTTCTGCTCTCTCATAGTCGCCGCCGCAGTCATAACTGCACAGCCGCTCGTGGACGAAGACGTCCTCGAGCCGAGCGTGCAGAACGAAGTCGATCACGCGATCTCGCTCGCGTCCACGAACGAGGTAGTCCTTACATGCGCGGCGGTCGCGTTTGTCGAACTTTACGCGACGAACGGCATGAGCACGACGAGCCGCGCCGTGTCGCTCGTATCGACGCAGAAGGGCGGGAAGTGGTTTCACGACGGCGCAGACGTTACGCCTGTCGCCGTCCGTATGCTTGTCGCCGCGTCGGGTTGTCCCTTAATCGGTCCGAAGCCGTCGTTGACCGCCGCCGAGGTGTGGCGACTTGCGGAGAAGGACCGTCTTTCCTTTATGGAGGCGGCGCTGAAGGCGGAGAAGCTCGGCTTCTTTGCGCAGGGCGGGTCGCAGCCCTTCAACAAGGAATGAGCGATGAAGTTTGTCGTGACAGCAGGGCCCACGCGCGAATATCTCGATCCGGTGAGATTTCTCTCGAACCCTTCGACCGGCAAGATGGGCTTCGCCGTCGCGCGCGCTGCGGCGATGCGCGGGCATGAAGTCGCCCTTGTGGCCGGACCAGTATCGCTCAAGACGCCGAAGGGCGTCAGGCGAATCGACGTGACGAGCGCGAGAGATATGCTCGCCGCCGTTGAAGAAGAGATGGCGAAGACCAAGAGCGTAAATCCGACTGTCTTTGTCTCCACTGCGGCGGTCGCGGACTGGCGGCCGGCGAAATGCGCGCCGAGGAAGCTAAAAAAGGGGCAGATGTCCGACACGCTCAAGCTCGTCCGCAATCCCGACATCCTCAAGGAGATTGGTCGCAGAACAAAAACCGTTCACTCACCCAATCGCCCACTCACCCACTCACCCACTTATCTTGTGGGCTTCGCCGCCGAGACAAACGACGTCATCGCGGAAGCGCGGCGCAAGTGCCGCGAGAAGAACCTCGACATGATCGTCGCTAACGACGTCACGGAGAAGGGCTCTGGTTTTGGCGTCGACACCAATCGCGTGACTCTTGTTCGAAAAGACGGCTCAGTCGACCGTCTGCCGCTTATGACCAAGCTCGCCGTTGCGCGGCGGATCGTGAGGGAATGTGAAGACCTTTGTCCTTAACGGCTGGTCTGCGAGCGAGCAGGCGTGGGATCTTTGCGCGTTTCCGCGCGACCACGTGTTCTCATACGTCGAGCAGCTGGAAGGTCTTCCAGAAAAGGCGGTAGAGGCGGAGGACGAAGTCGTTCTTGTAGGGTGGTCTATGGGTGGGAGTGCCGCGCTTCGTCTCGCTGTGGCGTACCCCGAGAAGATAAAGGGGCTCGTGCTTGTCGCGGCGACGGCGAGGATGATGAAGGACAACGACTGGGCGGGGATGTCGGAGAGGCGACTTGCCGCGCTCGAGTTAGGACTCAAGATGACGCATGGCGAAGGGTTCTTCGGGATTCCTGACGGCAAGCCAAATCCTTACATTCTCGATGAGGAGCGTAATCTCGCCCGAGGTCTCGTCTACTTGCGTGAGACTGATCTTCGTACTGCGCTTGAGGAATTAAAGGTGTCTGGGCGGCTCAAGTGCCCGGTCGCGATCTTCCAGAGCGAGCGTGATGGAATCGTGCGCGCCGAAAACGCCGCGTACCTCAAGTCGATATTCCCGCAGGCGTCGGTGACGATGGTCCCTGGCTCTGAACACGCCTTGCCGATCATTATTTCCGAGGCGATCGATGCCGCCGTTTCAGCTGTTAATAAGCCTAGTCCTTGAAACTCTGCGCACTCTGCGTCCCTGCGTCTCTGCGTTAAAAAACTCTTAAAAGGAAAACATAAATGAAACTTGAAAACGTCTTTATGCTTCTGCCGAATCGAACTGTCGGGTTCGGCTCGATCGAGATCGAGGGCGACACGATCGCAAAGATTGACTTGCGTCCCGCGCCAAGTACGACATGCCAATCGCACCTCGTTATCCCCGGGCTCGTGAACTGCCATTGCCATGCGCCGATGACGCTCTTGCGTGGGGTGGGCGGCGGACTTCCGCTACAGCGCTGGCTTGAGGAGGCGATCTTCCCCATTGAGGCGAAGATGACGGACGCAGACGTCGCTGCGGGAATGACGTGGGGCGCGATGGAAATGCTCGCTGGTGGTACTACATGCGTTGCGGACATGTACGAGCACACACGCGCAGGTGCTGGCGCTCTTGCGGCGACAGGGATGCGCGGCAACGTATGCAGAGTCGGGCTTTCATTCGTCCCAGGACGCCTCGACGAGTGTATCGACTTTGCCAAGACGTCGCCCGGCGGTCGCCTTGCTGCAGATATTTGTGTCCACTCCGAATATCTTACCGACGAGAAGTTCTGCCGCGCGCTTGCAGCGGCGAACAGGGAACTCGGGCGTCCGCTTCATGTCCACGTGAGCGAGACGAAGAAGGAACACGAAGAGTGCATTGCCCGTCACGGCAAGACGCCGATTGCCTATCTTGCAGACACGGGGATTCTCGACCGCGGCGGATATGCCGCGCACTGCGTGTGGTGCACTGACGACGACTTCAGGATCATGGCCGAGAAGGGCGTTTCGCTCATTCACAACCCGACGAGCAACATGAAACTCGGGAGCGGCTTTGCGCACGTGCCCAGGGCGATGGAGCTTGGCGTCAATGTCGCGCTCGGGACGGACGGCACAGCCTCGAATGACAACCTCGACATGTTCGAGGAGATGCATCTCGCCTCTCTGATTCACAAGGGACTTGCAAACGACCCGACAGCCCTTTCGCCTTGGGATATTATCGAGATGGCGACGAAGAACGGCGCAAAGGCGCTGGGCAGGGGCGACATTGGCGAAATCGCCGTCGGGAAGAAGGCCGATTTCTGCGTCGTCGACTTGGACCGCCTGCACCTCACGCCTTGCTTCGACCTTCCGAATCTCGTCGTCCATTCGATGCATGCGAGCGATGTCGTCGAGACGATAGTTGGCGGCGAAGTCCTCTATGACAACGGCGCGTTCCCGCGCATAGATGTGAAGGCGGCCAAGGAGACATTTCTCGCGTCGGTGCAAAACCTCGTCCAAGGGTAAATCTCTACAACGGGAATTTATGGTATAATACCAACATGATTACATTGTTCATCGCAATCGTCGTCGCTTTAGGCGGCTTCTCTGCGGCGCACTATGCCGCAGACCTCGGCATGGGGTGGAGCATTTTTCTCGGCCTCGTTTCATTTGGCGTCTTCCAGGTGGCGTTCGGCTTTTTCGTCCAGCGGAAGGTAAAGGCCGACATGGCGAAGGTGCAGGGCATACTGGAAGGCGGGCAGAAGCGGCTCCAGCAGAAGATGCAGCGTTGGCAGATGCGCCCGCCGGGGTCGATCCAGGCCGCGCAGAAGGAGATCGCCGACGACACGCGCGTTTTCGTTAAGGAGGCGCTTGCGGAAACGGAGAACCTTCGCAAGTATCGCCTGTGGGTGCCGATGATCGAGCGCCAGATGGCGACGGCGCAACTTCAGCTCTGCTGGATGATCAAGGACTTCAAGCGTGTCGACGAATTGATGCCGAAGGCGATGTTCCTCGACCCGACTACCGTCGCAATCAAACTCGCCCGCCAGCAGATGCGGGGCGAGGAGATCGCAGCGATGGAGAAGACCTATCGCAAGGGCGTTCGCCGCCTCCGCTACAACCAGAACGTCCTCCTCGCCGCAACGTGGAGCTGGATACTCGTCAACCGCGGCAAGGTCGACGAGGCGTTCAAGGCGCTCACGGAGGCGCTCAAGAACTCCGACGACGCAACCTTGAAGCGCAACCACGAGTGCCTCATGAACAACAAGGTCGCCCACTTCAACAACTCCGGCATCGGCGACCAGTGGTATTCGCTTTTCCTCGAAGAGCCCAAGGTCAAGATGCAGCGCCCGCGTTCGGTATATCGCTGACGGCTTAGCTTGGGCTGTGAAATGCGGCTGACTTATGGTATAATCTACGGCATGACACGCAGGGGGATTTATTGCAGATGAAAGTTCGCAAGGCGATTGTCCTGGCGGCGGGCCACGGCACTCGGCTTAGGCCGTTTACATGCGCGACGCCGAAGCCGCTCATGCCCGTGTGGGGTGAGCCGATGCTCGGCCGCATCGTCGCCATGCTCCGGTCTTGGGGCGTAGATGACATCGCATTCAACACCCACTGCTTGCACGAGCAGGTAAAGGCCTGGGCTGACGGCTATCGGCGCGGCGCGGTGGCGGCTGGCGACAAGGTGAAGGTAAAGGTCAGCTATGAGCCAGAGATCCTCGGCACTGGTGGCGTGCTGAACCCGCTGCGCGAGTGGATCGCGGGAGAGCCGTTCTATCTCGTGAACGGCGACATCGTGGTAGAGAACGCGCCAAACCCGCTCGACAAGGTGCGCAATTTTGACAGCACCGCCGTAATTGGCGTCGCTCTTGTCTCTGAATCTGGCCCCCGCACAATCGAGGTCGAGCCCGAGAGCGGTTTCGTCACCAACTGGCGCAGCCAGGACGCCGGATGCGACGGAACGTACACCTACTGCGGCATCACCGTGCTCAAGCCAGAGATCCTCAACTTCGTCAAGCCGGACGGGTTCTCGTCAATCGTCTCGGCATACGAGGACGCGATGATGCACGGCAGGTTCGTGAAGGCCCTGAAGAGCCGCGAGATGCTGTGGACGGACGCAGGCACGATACCGAGCTACATCGACCTCAACCGCGACGGAGACGACAACGCCTTCACCGACATCCCCCAGGTAAAGGCCGCGCTCGAGGCGGCGGGGTCCAAGCCGGACTCCAGCGTCGAGTTTATCGGAGCGAGGGGCAGCGAACGCGTGTTTTTCCGCTGCGACAAAGGCGTAATCATACTCTACGATGACGGCAACCGCGACGAGAATGGCCTCTATGCCGGACACGCGCGCTTCCTCAAGTCGCGAGGAGTTCCCGTTCCTGAAGTGCTCGCCGACCTGCCCGGCATCAAGGCCATCGTCCTCGAGGACGCAGGCGGAGAGAAGAAGATGTCCATCGACGACTACGCAAAGGTCGTCGAGGAACTTGTGCGCTTCAACTCGCTCGGCGACGATCCTGAGCTTGGCAATCTCAACCTCCTGCCTGGCTTTGACGACGAGACGTGGACGTGGGAGAGGGGGCTTTTCCGCAAGTATTGCCTCGGCTCACGCTTCCGGCGCGAGATGCCGAAGGAAGTTGAAGCCGAGCTCGAGAAAGTCGCCGAGATCCTCGAGAAGGAGCCGAAGGCGCTCGTTCACCGCGACTTCCAGTCTACGAACGTCCTTTGGAAGAACGGGAAGCCCAGGTTCATCGACTTTCAGGGCATGCGACTTGGTCCTGCCGCCTACGACCTCGCGTCGCTCGTCTACGATCCGTATGTTGCTTTCACCGACGATGGGCGGCGGGCTCTTATCGCGCTGTATGCGAAGAAGTGCGGCCGCGCCGAGATCGAGAAAGTTCTTCCCTTTGCCGCCGTCCAGCGTCTCGCTCAGTGCCTTGGCGCCTACGGGCGGCTCGCGTCCGTCGGGCAGCCGCAGTTTTGCAAGTGGGTGCTGCCGGCGCTCCAGAATCTCCTTTCCGCCGCGGACGACGCCGGCCTTGACGCCGTTGGCGCGCTAGCGGAAGACCTCATCGCCGAGATGCGGCGAAGCCACGACCACGAGGGCTGCTCGTGCGGACACGATCACGGCAGGGGATGAACGCGATCCGCCAGTTTCTCCGCCGCGTCTGCCAGACGGGCGTGCGACGCCCGGGCTGCGTGAAGACCGTGGCCATGGGGCGCGAGCGCGTGTTCTGCGCGTGGGATATTGGCGACGACACTTTCATTTTCGAGAAGGGCATATCCACCCACCTTGACGAGAGGCCGAGCGTCCTCGTCGCGGAGAAGCGCGACTTGAGGCACGGCAAGGTCGGGCGCGTGTTCACGATGACGACGGGCAACCACTCCGTCGCTGCGTTTCCGCTTCTCGACGGCCGCTTCTGGAAGATATCTCGCCTTCCTTCCGCCCGCCGCGGCGACGTGCTGATGCATTGCATCCTCTGCGCGAACGTAGTGAGCGAGACGATAGAGATTTCGCAGCGCGACGTTCCTTCGCCCAAGCTCTACGCTGCCGACGGGTGGCTTCTTGGCTCGCTCGGGTTCGCAATGAACGACATCGTGATGGGCGACAGGAACGAGACGACGCTCGCGCACTACCGCGAGCTCGGCCAGGAGTGGCGCGTGAAGCCGCTCGCCTGGACGGAGACCGAGATGAAAGTCGCGCTTGCGAGCTCGAAGAAGCGCATCGCCACGAAGCTCAACTACTACCATTCCGCGCGAGGCGTCCACTTCCTCACTTTTCCGGAGTTGCGCCGTTTCGCTTCGCTCGCGCAGGACGATCCAGCCGAGTTCGTGCGCGGCGTGAAGGAGCTCGTCTCGGTCTATGAGGGCCAGCCGTCCTCGTTCTGCCGCATGCAGAAGTATCGTGGCCACCACGAGATCGAGCTTTTCGGCATGAGGCGCGGCGTTGCGCTCGAGCGGCTCATCCCCGAGCTTGAGCGATTGATGGAGTCGGTTGCGCTTGGACGGCTCGGACAGCTCGGCGTCATCCAGAAGACGCAGGAGATACTTTCGCTCTACGAGTCGCTGTTGACGCGCCCCGAGTTTGCGGACGAGACTTCGGGAGCGTTCACCGAGACGCTTTACATGTACATTACGGGCGAGATCTACGCCGTCGCCGGCGAGGGCTCGACCCCCGCGTTCGACGACCGCCGCACGGCGCTCCCTGGCGCGACTTATGTCGGCGGGCGCGCCGTAATGCACCCCGGCGCGGACGAGCGCAGCGAAGTGCTCCTCTCCAACCTGCGCGGGCTCATGTCCAGGGACGAGATCGTCATCTATGCGAACGTGTACGAGATTCGCCAGGCCGAGGACGTGCCGATTGGGAAGGGCAAGACGCGCGAAATCGTCTACAAGACGAATCGCAGCCCGCTTGAGAAGAGCTTGATCGAGAAGCGGCTTTCGAGCGCTCGTCGCGGTTATGGCAGCTACATGCTCGCCCGCATAGGCGCTCTGAGGGCGCTCGGCCTCACCCTTAGCGCGAACTACATGCTTCTTAGGCGCCGTCCGCACAAGGGTCGCCGGCCGCTGGACTTCTACATCCGCGAGCGTTGCGAGGGCGAGCCGATGGACTCGATCCCCGCGAACTACTTCTGCAATGCCGACGACGCATCGGTCGAGGAGAAGGACGTCGTTCTTGGGCTCGCGACCTTGATGGGAGACGCGGCCGCGCAGAATATGGCGATGAAAAAGTACGACCCTGCTACGCAGTCTCCGCTCTACGGCGTCGGCAAGGAGATCTACGAGTTCGAGTACGACATCATCCGCCAGCGCGTTGTCCCGAAGCGCGTCGCGACATGCTCTGTGCGCGGCAGTTTCGGATGGCCGGATATTTCGTTCTCCGACGAGAACCTGCTTGCACTCGCGAACTTCTATCTCGGCAACTTCGCCCATGCCCTGAAGATATACCAGAAGCGCCATGCCGTGACGATGGCCGAGGTCGCCGAGAGGTTCATGGACGGCTTCGAGTACAGGACGCACGCGCTTGCGTGGCAGCTTTCGGTTATGCGCGAAGAGTTCGAGGGCTTTAGACCGTCGCTTCCAAGCGTCTACGACTTCGAGAAGAAGTGGGCGTTCGTGATGTGGTCGCTCGAGCGCCAGGAGCGCCGTATGCCGATCCTGCGGCGCCTGTTCATGGAAAAGGTCGCACTTGTCGAGGGCGAGGCCTCGGCCGGCGGCGAAGGTGTCGCGAAGTCGTGACCCGCATCGAGAGATTCGGCTGGCGTGGAGCCGTCGAGCCCGGCATCGGGCGTGTCGTGAGCGCGCACGGCGACTACTACCATCTCGTCTGCAACGAGGCAGAGGGCGAGATACTCGCCCGCAAGAAGAAGTCCGCGTTTGGTCGCATGAAGACCGTCGCTCCAGACGACATGAAGGGCGCGAAGAAGTCGGAGCTTCAGGCATCCGAACCGCTTAAGCCAATCACCGGCGACTTCGTGAGGTTCCGCCACAACGCGCAGGGCGACTCGATGATATTCGAGGTTCTGCCGCGTTTTTCGCACTTCGAGCGTCGCGACCCTGCCGCGCGCCGCACCTCGCAGACGCTCGCAGTAAACTTCGACACGCTTTTCATAATGATGTCGCTGAACGAAGACTTCTCTACGGCCCGCATCAGCCGGTATCTCGCGCTTGCCGAGGACATTGGCGAAGGTGAGGCGGTCGTGGTGCTCACGAAGGCCGACCTCTGGCGCGACGGCGACGAGGCGTTCGTGGACGAACTCGTCGAGACGATAGCGGGCAGGGCACGGCTCATGAGGATATCCGCGCTGACAGGCGAGGGGATGGACGCCGTGAGGGAATACGCGGCCCCTGGGAAGACGCTCGCCTTCGTCGGCTCGTCGGGTGTCGGCAAGTCCACGCTCCTCAATACGCTCGCGGGCGAGGCGTGGGCTGCGACGCAGGAGATACAGGAATGGTCCGGCAAGGGCCGCCACACGACGACGAGTCGCGAGCTCGTCATGCTGCCCTCGGGAGCGATGGTGATCGACACGCCCGGCGTCAGGGAGATAGGCATGGTTGGCGAGACCGACCCGGTAGTGGCCAAGGGCGTCTCGACCCACCGCTGGAGGACGTGAAGTGTTCAGGGCGATTTTCATCTGCTTTCCGTTGATCGCCTTCGTCTTCGTGATGCTTGGCTTTGTGTTTCCCTCGTGCCGCGCCCTCCAGCTTCGCTCGCGCACGCAGGCCGCATGGTCGCTGCTTGTCCTTCTCGCTTGCTCGAAGTTCCTGTTCTACCGTCTGCTGGGCGGCGACGAGTTCAACCCGGACTTGCCGATGGCCGTGATATGGTTGTGGAACTGGATGTATTCGGGCGCGATGATCTTGCTTGTCCTGGCGGTCGCGCTCTTCTTCCTGCGGAGGAAGGTAAAGGCGTATCTCCTCCCCGTGCTCGCGTGGTCGCTTGCCGCAATCGGAATCTGGAACGGCGTGAAGGTCCCCGACGTGCGGGTAGTAGAGGTCGACTGCCCGGCGTTGCCTGCCTCGCTCGACGGCTACCGCATTCTCCAGCTCGCGGACATTCACGTTTCGGCGTCTGCGCCGCGCTGGCGTACTGAGGCGATAGTCGCGAAGGCGAACGCCGTCGGTGCAGACCTGATCGTCTGCACGGGCGATGTCGTTGACGGCAACCCCGCGCAGCGCTTTGCGGATGTCGAGCCGCTGAAGACCCTGAAGGCGCGGGACGGCGTCTGGTTCTGCACGGGCAACCACGAGTTCTACAACGACTGGGACGCCTGGCGGGCGATTTACGGCAAATGGGGCATCCGCTTTCTCCGCAACGAGTGTGTCTTTCCGCACGAGGGGATTGCGCTTGGCGGCGTCGACGACGAAGCTGCGACGAGGCATTGGGATATCGGAAGCGAGCAGTTCGACGTGGAGAAGGTGTTTGCCGTTGCGACGAACGGCGAATACCGCGTCCTTCTCCAGCACCGCCCGGGGGAAGCGAGGGAGAATGTCTTTTACGGCGTGCGGCTCCAGCTCTCCGGACACACTCACGGCGGCATCATGCCGCTTCTCAATCTCCTTGTCGCGTGGCACAACAACGGGTTCGTCCGCGGGCTCTACCGCATTTCGGACGACGGGTCGGCCTCGGGGCAGGCCGGTCGCCTCTATGTGTCGCCCGGCTGCGGGCAGTGGGCGGGGTTCCCGATCCGCTTTTTCAATGCCGCCGAGATCAGCGTTCTCGTGCTAAGGCGAAAGGGTCAGACCCCTGTGACACAGTAGAGTGACACAGTAATTAAGGAGTTGTATGGCTAGATTTATAGAAAGATCAAGGAGATTTACTGTGTCACTCTACTGTGTCACAGGGGTCTGA
>Ga0310786_10000970_pt1 | contig 45860 bp, 55 predicted proteins | sample AusTroGonzalo_MG_FD_203881 | JGI IMG/M metagenome (GOLD analysis project Ga0310786, IMG submission 203881) | Bovine rumen microbial communities from tropical cattle in Woodstock, Queensland, Australia - Gonzalo_03 (v2) (version 2) | ecosystem: Host-associated > Mammals > Digestive system >...
AAGTCAAAATGCACTTGAACAGCAGAAGGTTGCTTTTGAAACACAAGCGCAGGAAACACAGACAGCACTCCGAAAGGAATATGGCAATGACTATGATACAAAAATAGAAATGCTTAAACGTGGTGTTGCGACTTATGGCGGCCCTAAAATGGCTGCAAAGTTGCAGGCATCCGGACTTTTGGCAGATTATGAGATCGTAAAGATGTTCATTAATCTTGGTGAAATGAGCGCTGAGGCAGGATCACCAGGTAATACCAATGGTAAGACTGATGATTATAAATCTATTGGAGAAGGCGGAACCTTCTCATTCTTTAAGAAATAGGAGTATTCTATATGGCTGTTCTATCTTTGACAGACCAGCTCACTTCTCTTGAAGTGGCAAAACGACTTAACGGTCCTAACCGTGATAGTCGTATGATCATTGAAGAACTCGCAAGACTTGACGAGCTTCTTTTGGATGCACCTTTGATTGAAGCAAACAAAGGTACAATTCATTCAACTGTTGTAAGAACTGCGCTTCCTCATGGTGAGCACAGAGGTTACAACGAAGGTGTTGGTAAATCTTCTAGTCAGACAAAGACTATTGAAGATGTAATCTCTAACATCGAAATCTTCTCAGAAGTTGATGCACAGCTTATTGATGAAGCAGGCTTTGATGATGCAGATCATAAGGCAGAACTTCTCATGAGCGAGCAGTCAGCCTTCCTTGAAGGATTGTCTCAGGATATGACTGACGACATTATGTACGGAAATCACGATGCAGATCCTCACTACACTAACGGTTTTGCTCACCGTTATAACAAGATTGATGGTGAGACTGTTATTGATATGGGTGGTACTGGTAACGCACTCACTTCTGTTTATCTTATTAAATGGAACCGTGATAAGGCTCACCTCATTTATCCAAAAGGACACAAAACTTTTGGTGTTGAAGTTGAAAACCTTGGACGTATGCTTATTAAGGATGCAAACGGTAAAGAGTTTATGGGTTACAAAACTCACTATCGTATTGCCCGCGGTCTTGCAGTACGTCACTCAAAATCTGTTATCCGTCTTGCAAACATTGATAAAACTGCAAGTAACATCGGTGAAAAGATTGCAGAGTATGTTGCTAAAAACCTCGACAATCTTGCACTTGGTGGCGGTACAATTACAATCGCTTGTAATCCGGTTATTAAAGGTATTCTTAACTGGACTGCTAACCAGAAGTCTAACGTTATCTATCCTGCAAAGGATCCTTGGGGTAACGATGTACTCCAGATTGGCGAAGGCCGCATCCGCAAATGCCCTTCTATCCTGATGACTGAATCACAGATAAGCTAAAAAAACGCCCTGCGTATACGGGGCTTAACTATTAAAGGAGATGCTATATGCAGAAATCAAGATTTGACGCTGCCCTTAACTTTGGTGCGGTTACTCTTGGCAGCGCCGGTACAACAGCCTGCGCAGACGTGCTTAAGATTGATAAGGCAGATCCATCTTACAGAGCAGTAAACTTTATTGTAGAAACTGCTGCTGTAGGTGGAACTTCCGTGCAGCTTTTGGTACAGGGAAGCAATGATAACTCAACTTATGTAACAGTTGCAGAATCACCTGTTATCCTTGAAGCTAAATTGGTGAAGGATGCTAACTTTGATGTTCACATCCCTCAGAACTGGAATTACAAGTATATGCGTGCAGCCGTTACAGGCGTTGGTACTCATACAGCAGGTAAGATTTCTGCCTGCGTGGATGTTTATCCAGGAGTGTAACGTATGGCTGAAACTAATATGCTTGACCAGAACGGTGCTGGAGAAAAAACTGGAAAAGAGGAAAAGACTGTTAAGTACAGAGTAAAAAACACTTGCTACTGGAATGACAGACTTTACTATGCAGACAGCGTAGTAGAGCTTCCTGAATCGGCTAAGCCACCTGTAGGTGAAAACGGCCACTTTGTAAAGCTTTAGCTTTTACATTAACAAAAGGCACGGTGCCATTAAGTGCCGTGCCTTATTTTTTAATTAAGGTTTGGTAAGGTTATGAATATAGACAGAAGTTTAGTTGCACGTGCTTTTGTAAAGGCCGGCGAAGAGCCTATTACAGATGCGGAATGGGAAGAAGGTACATCCAGCCGCGTGCGTATTTCACAGGAGTTTTATCTTGCGACGATTTTAGATGCACTATCCTCTTATAACTGGACCAGCCAGAAGAAACGCGCAAGACTTACTGCGCTTCCTAACATTGAATATGAGCAGGTTGAATATCCAGAAGCAGCCGATATTAATCAGTATTATGAATATGTTTATGACCAGTATCACAGCAAATGGTATTACAAAAAAGCAGAGACTTACGAACAAGGAACAACATACTATATCAGAATTGAAAACAATATGACCGGTTTTTGTTATATGTTTTTACTTCCTGCGGACTGTCAGAAGGTTGTCGCAATAAATGACGGAGACCCATATATCGTTGAAGGTGGCTATATTTTCTGTGATATAGAAAATCCGGTTTTGCTTTATATCCGTAATTATTTTACGGGAAAATATGTTTATGAAGAAGTTGAAAATCCAGATCCCGATGATATAGATAAATATTACAAAAAAGACGAAAACGGAGATTATGTTAAGGCAGAATCCTATGTTATGGGAACTACCTACTACATACGTGTCGAAGAAGATTATAACTTTTACAGCCAGCCTTCTTTTGATCCTGAATTATCCTCTTACATCGAATGTAAACTAGCTGCTTCAATCGCATTAAAGCTCACAGGCGGTACAGATAAATACCAGATGCTTTACAATGAAGCACGCCTTATTGCAGACGGTGCAATGAAGCGAAGTGCAGAACAGGCAAAGAACAAAACAAAAGGAAATCCCTGGTGGACGGACCAGCTTGGATTAACTAACGGAGGCAATGTATGCTTATAACAAACTTTGCATCCGGTGAGCTGAGCCCGAAGTTAAACGGCCGCGTAGATATACAGCAGTATTACCAGGGAGCAAACAGAATAGAAAACTTTGAAATAACACCAACTGGCGGAATACACCGTAGAGTTGGAACACAAAGAGTGGGCCAGCTTGGAGGTAATAACCGCCTTATTCCGTTTATTGTGGATAAAAACACAATTTATGTTTTGGAGCTGGGCCTTAATCCGGACTATAATCCGCAGACACCAGGATCTAAACACGGAATAATCAGAATATGGAAAAACACCTTGAATGTTGGTTATGAAGTTGTGGGAACACTTTACACCGATTATACAAACTTATCTGAAATACGCGAAGTACAGTATGCGCAGAACTATGACACAATGATTTTTGTGCATCAAAATTATAAACCGTTTGAAATCAAATTATCCGGCAGCACGTTTACTGCAAGCGATATGGCGTTTGATTTTATTCCGGATGTAGAGCTTGATGACGACTATGACTATGTAATGATAGTTGCAGGCAGCGTATTTCCAACAAAAGACGGACAGAGCTTTACTTACAAGCGTCTTATAAATGGAGTACCGACAGACTATACACAGACTTTCAGCGAAGATATTACAGACTTTTACTGCATTGTAAACGGCAAACTTTATAAATGGAACGTGAGCCAGTGGGAAGTTTACGGAGAAGATCCTGATATAGATGACGAACTTTTTACAGATCCAGATGGTACAAAATATCCTGGATGCGTTGCATTTTTCAATAACAGATTATTTTTTGCATCTACAAAACACAAGCCACAAATGGTTTGGGGAAGCGCTGCTCCGGACAATTACGGTACACGCTATTATGATTTTTGTACTTACAAAAAGTATGTTACAGTAAACCGCGTTGTAAAGGATGCGGATCTGCATATATTTACCTGCGATATTGCGCAGAGCGATATAGATACGACTAACCACCGCACAACACTTACAAACGTAACACAGGACTTTACACAAAGCGAAGTGCTTAAAGAAGCAATTACAAAGTATTTTGTATCAAGTGGACTTGTGCCGGTTGGTACAAAAGTTGTGAGTGCAACAAGCACTACTCTTGTTATAGACACCGACAAGATTAATGTTGCATATACCGAAGAGCACACAGTTGAAACAAATGTAGTTATGTCTATTCAGTTATGGAGAACTGTAGACACAGCAAGTGCTGAGGACTACGAATATATGGTAGTTGCAAACAATATCACTACTGCAGACTGCGCACTCTTTTTTGAACTTGCGAGCGACCAGAATGATGCTATTAAGTTTTTATCATCTAACCGCTTCCTTGCAGTTGGAACAGAAAGCAGTATATGGAGTATAGACCCTGGAATAAGCGCTTTAAACATTAATGCCATAATGCAGGGCCGGTATGGAAGTGATGACATTCAGGGCCAGGCTGTAGAAACAGCCACCGTATATTTTGCACAGGGGAAGCTTGGCATCCGTGAGTTTTACTGGGATGGAAACAGTAACGCATTCAGGACTAACAATATTGCCCTGCTTGCAGAACACATTATGCGCGAGGCCACCGTTGATGATTTTGATTATATGACTAATCCTTATTCACGCCTTATTATTGTGCGAAGTGACGGAAGTGTTGCTACACTGCTTTATGACAAAACAAACGGTATTATGGCATGGAATCATATAATTATGGAGCATTGCCAGATAAAAAGCTGCGCAGTTACAAGAGGTAATGATGCAAGCGATTTAGTATTTTTTACTGTAAAAGACGGTAATAACTATTATCTTGAAGTGCTGGATATGTATAACAGCATTTATCTTGACAGCTGTCAGCAATGGACACCGGATGCAACAGCAGTTACAGCTCAATATAACACCGGTGCTGTTATTTATAATGCAGATACCGACGTTATTGTGGATTATGACAATGTGCCGGATGACTTTTATCACGAAGGAGACTGGTGCTGGATTGGTTACAAGGTAAAGAGTTATATAAGGAGTATGCCTATTGTGGGCCGTGACCCTAGTAAGCCGGTGCGCATTGCAAAGCTGCAGGTGCGCTTCCATGAATCGTATAAGCCTGTGGTTAAGGTTACGGGGCTACCGGAAGAGCATTTTAATACAATACGCGACGCAGACCTTCCTTATTCCGGAGTTGCTTATATAAACTATCCTGGCCAGACAGACCATGATGTATGTTTTGAAATAGAAACAGACGGAATGGAACCGGTAAATATTCTTAGTGTGGATGCACAGACTGCGTAGGAGGATATATGGAGTTTTTAGTTGCAGGTATTACAGCTTTACTTGGAGGTGCTGCAAATGCCGTAGATACAATACTTGGAATAAATAAAGCTAAGGATGATGCAGAGGACCAGCTTGATTATATTGACAGCATGTATAAACTGCAGAAAGACAAAGCAGAAAAAGACTATAACGAAGCAAAAGCACAGGCTGAGAAAAATGCAAAACTTGCAAACCAGCAGGCAGACCTTACGGACCTTGGACAGGATATAGCAGAGCGTTCAGTTTCAAATGACTTCAACACAGCAATTGATAATCTTTATTTATCTGGAGCACAGGATGCATGGCAATGGAACAATGCGGCTATGCAGGCCGGAAGCTCAGAAGGTGCAGCACTTGCGGGGCTGGCAGGAAGCGGAGTTAGAGCCGGAAGCAGTTTAAGTGATGCTGTTCTTATGGAAAGCGCAACAAATGAAGCACAGTTGCAGTTTGCACAGGACACAAAACGAAGAAGCGACAACAATAATCTTGCATCCGTATTAAACGGACTTGCAGGTACTCAATACAACATTATGGGAGAACGAATAGGCGCAGATGTAACAAGACAGAATGCGCTTGATCTTGTTAATTCTTATCTTGAAGGCGGATATAACTATAATATTTACGATAATCAAAAGCAGCAGATGGAAACAGCCTGGAAATATAATCGCGGACAAGTTAAGAAACAGATTAAAGAAAACAGCTGGGATAGCTGGGAAGCCTGGGCTAAACTTGGTACTGGAATACTTACTGGTGCAGCATCCGGCTATCAGACAGGTGCTAACTTGTACAACATGGCCTATGAAGCTGCGGACTATGAGACAGGTATTCCTTCTTTATTTAAGAAAAAAGAGAAAAAGACGACAACAACAAGTACAAAAACATACGACTGGAGTAAGTTTAATAACGGCTACGGTGGTGCATACGGTGGATTTTTTCAATAAGGAGTAAATGATGGGAGAAATTGCAAACTTTACAAACGCACTTTTTGGAGCTGTAAATACAGCTGTAAAGGTGGATAATGATATACTCTCAAAAGAAGCAAAACTGTCTACTCAGAACAAGCAGATACAGCTGCAGGAAGATATTAGAAATAAACTTATGGACCTGCGCACACGTGCTGATTATACAAACTGGAATCAAGAAATGACAGGATTTTTTGAACAGATAAAATCCGGAATGTCAGATCCTAACAGCAAGTACTACTGCAAAAACAATATGCAGGGAGATATGTTTAACTCCATTCTGGAGCAGAACAGACTTGGTGTAACAGAAAAAGTTGGCCAGATGGTACAACAGCGCGAAATGGAAAAAGATATTGTAGATGTTCAGAACTCCAAAACTTTATTGTCTCAAACTTATTCCGGCCAGCAGTACATTGATATGGCAAACGAGCTTGATCGTGGACTTTATGAAACCGGCAGAATAACACGGCAGCAGTACGACCAGCAGAGGGACTTAAACTTTAAACACGGCTATGAAACTATGTATCTTAATACATTCAATGCTTCTTTAGATCAGGCACTTGCAGCCGGAAAGAGTTTTGAACAATTTTTTACAGACATTGAAAACTCAATGCCGGAAATGAAAGCAACAGATGTAAACGGACTTGAAAAAGCTTTTGATAAAACAGGCCTTAATGCTGCAATTAAGAAAACTTGCCAGCAGAATTATTATGCTAAACTGCAGGATATTCAGCAGGGAAATGCTAACAGCTTGTCAGAAATAGAACAGCGTATGCGACAGCAGAATACTGCAGAAGGAAAAGTAAATATTGCAAGACGCGGACAAATGGCTATGAATAATATGATGGGTCTTAAATTAAGTGAAGCAGACCGCCATAAGTATGCAGTTATTTTTGAACTTGCAATAGATGGAGCAACAAAAGGAAGTGGTAAAGGTTCAGGAAGTGGAAACGGACTAAAGAAAAGTGATTTTGATAAGTTTGAGGACCTTGTTAAAGCAGAAGGCGACACTGCAATTCAGATATTGATTGATTATCCGGAATTAACCGGTTATGAAGCTGCAAAGCTTGTAAGTGATAATGCTGTAAATGAATGGTTTACAAGCGATTATCAGGAAAACTTTGATAAGGATGCAGACGAAAGAGAAAAAACCTTTGAGACGGTTTATAAAGGTGTTACTTCTCAGGAATCGGTTACAGATGCACTTGTAAAAAGAATGGTTGCAAAATATCCGGAAGTACAAGCTCTTGTAGGAGCTGATGGAAAGTTTACAAAACTCATTGAGGATATGAAAAAGAATCCGGATAATTATGGAAAAGCCTCAGCAAGTGATTTATCACGCTTTATGTTAGACACAATATTGGAAAGCAACTCTACAACAACAGGCGAAGAAATTATGGAAAAGTTTAATAAGTGGATAAATAACTGTTATGTAGAAAGCGTTGATTACATGGAGTTTAAGAAGAAAGACGACATTAAGAGCGGACTTAAGAAAACTTATAACGCCAGCAAAGCAAAGGATATTGCAGAAGCTGCAAACTTTGTACATGGTGCAGATTATGTTTATACCTACAATGGCGAAGAAATATGGGCTCCAGGAAAGAAAGAAGCCCTTGAAGCAGAAGGCGGAATTGTACATGTACTTAAGAATGCAGTTGCGGGAACACTTGGAGCAGATGCCGGTGATGTAAACTTCTATTACAAGCGCTCAAAAGACGACATTGAAAGTGTACCTATTTTCACTTATGGTGGAAGTGCTTACGAAGTAAATGCAACAGCAGACGGAAAAGGATTTACATTGACAGATGTAAATACCGGCGAAGTTATAGACGGAGTTATTCCGGATAAGGAAGGTGCAAGAAAAGAAGCGCTTAAAACAGCACAGGAAAAAGAAAAGGCCGCATCACAAAACACTGCATCAATTACAAGAGACAGAAAGGAAAAGACAGAACAGGCTATCAAAGATGCAAATGAAATACCAAAGGCTGTACTTGGTGCAAAGAAAATTGACAGTGAACATACCGGCGAATGGACGCAGGGAACTACAGAAATGCGTCGAGAATATCTTAATCAGGCAATTCTTAAAATTGATTCAGACGCAAAGAATATTGAAAAGCAGAAAGATACTAAAAAGAAAACTAAACTGCGCGAAGAGTTTGAAAATACTTATGGTATTAAATATGTGGACTGGATCCTCAAAGAAAATGAGGACTACCGCTACGACTTAATTTTGAACAGTAAATAGTTTTAATTGTTTATAACAAAACAGCCCAACACAATATAAAATCTGATATAAGGAGTTTTTACTTATGTCAGATTTTTTTATTCCTATACAGAACAATGACGACTACTGGACTAAAAAGCAGAAGGAAATACAGACTACTCTACCACAACAGAATACTCAAAATGACTACTGGGGACAGCGCTCACAAGCTTTACAGCAGCAGAAAGAAGAAAGACTTGCAAATTATAACCGCTACGGTGTAGACGTACCAGACGAATATTACGAACAATTTAATAAAATTATCTCACAGGTTGAAGATCCGGCCCAGGCGCAGGAAGAAGCCTACAGAATAGGAAGCGCCATTAAATATTCTCAGATGTATGGAATGCCTATTGAAGAAGCCTACACAAAGGTAGACGCATTAAACGAGGCGCAGTTTCCGGACTTGCAGGACCAGAAAGGACGTTTTGAAGCCATCTGCGATATGTTCACACTTGGAAACAATAACGTAAAACTTGGTATGCTGGGCCAGAAACTTATGACAGCTACAGGCACAAACGATACCGAAATGGTCCAGAGCCTTATGGTGCAGATAGATGCTTTACAGCAGGAAAATGTTTTACTGCAGGATAAAACACCGCGCAAATGGGTTATGCAGGCGCTTGAAGCCGGAGCACAGAGCTTGCCGTTTACGAGTTATGTTGCAGGAGCCGGTGTTTTTGGAAACTTTATTGCGCCTGGTGTAGGTACTGGTGCTGCTTTTGCAACATCATCATATTTAGCCGCCGGACAAGAATATCTTGATATGAGAGCAAACGGTGCAAGCCATGAAACAGCTGCTATTGTTTCCACAGTTTCAGGTTTAATACAGGGTCTTATTGAAGCAGATCTTGGTATTACAAATGGAATCGTAAAAGGGACTGCTAAGACAATGGGAAAAGAAGCTGCAGAACGTGCTGCAAAAAAGAGCCTTGAAGATATTGGTACTAAGATTGCAAAGCGCTTCCATTTTGGACCAGGTAAAAAACTGCTTGTAAACTATCTCAAAGAATACGGAAAGAACGTACTTGGCGAAGGTACGGAAGAGTTTTTGCAGGAAATTACAAGCATTATAGGACAGGAAGTTGCAGCCAGTCTTGATGGTTACGATATTCCGGAAGATGATTTTAACCATATTGTAAAGCAGACTACCGAAGCATTTAAAGGTGGTGTACTTGGTGCAATATCTATGGGATTTATTCCTGCTGGTATAAACGGTGCTGCAGATATTAAAAGCTTTAAGCAGATTAAAGACATTGCAGAAGAATATGAATCAGGCGAAATGTTTAAGGAAGCTGTAAAAGAGAATCCGGTTTTTGAAGGCATGAGCGATGAACAGAAAGCCGATGTATTACAGGAAGTATGGGAAAAAGCACAGCAGCGCAAAGAGGCAGATGTAGAGCTTGAAGCACGCCAGATTGCAGAAACACGCGACGCAGCAGAAGGTGCCGAAGAACGCAAAGTTACTGTAGATGAAAACGGAAACGAAGTTGAGGAAGAAACTGCAGAAGCTGTTGCACGTGATGAAAACGGTAGACTTTACACAAATGATGACGGTAACACCTTCTTAGTTGGAGACGCTACAAAGGATGACGCTAACCGCTATGGTTATATCAAATATTCTACAGACGAAAACGGCGACATAACTATTGATACATTCAAAATGACAGAAGGCCGTGAAGGACTGCGCGAAGAATTGTTTGACGAGTTTGCACGCGAGCATCCGGATGTAAATATAAACTGGAATGCTGTAGGAAGCGAAGCACAGGCAATGCGCCAGAGCCTTATAGACGCTAACCCTTCCGGAGCAAAAAATGGACTTAATTACTACTCTTCTCAGGACCTTGACCAGGTTGCGGCACGAAAGAAAGTTGCTGCAGAAGTGCGCAAGAATATTCACAATGTAACAAAGAATGCCGACGGAACTTATACACGCACAGACTTGAACAACAAGCAGGTTGCGGCCGCAGTTACTCTTATTGAATCTGCTGCAAAGCGCATGGATATGAGCTTATCTGATTATGTAAGCAAGACTTTTGGAAATCAGATTTTTGGAAGCCGTGAAGAGTTTGCACAAAGCGCACTTGCACAGGGAGAACAGATAAACGACAAAGCTGGCGGAATGAACCAGGGAGTTGCACAGGCTAACTGGAAACAGGTGGGACAGCAGATTAAAGCTGTTATTTATGCCGGAGAAAATGCGGACTTTTCTACCTGGGCCCATGAAATGGCGCATGTATTCCAGAACCAGCTTGACGGAGACCTTAAGACAGATGCAGAGACTGCTTTTAATGTTGTAAACGGCGACTGGATTAATTCTAAATATACATTCAAAGACGGACGCACAATGTCATCTGCAGAAGCTTTTGCTTATGGATTCCAGGACTGGCTGGAAACAGGACACGCCGAAAGCCAGCAGATGCAAAACATATTCCAGAAGTTTGCACAGTTTATTGCAGATTGTTACAACAAATTGCGCCAGCACTTAAACTTTACTCCGGAAATCGAAAGTGTATTTAACCGCCTGCTTGACGGTGACGACACAATTATGAGTAAGGCCCTTAAAGCCGCTCAGGAAGAAGAAAACGAATACAGAGCCAGCTTAAAGCGTAAGGCCGAAGAAGCCGAAAACACAAAGAAGGCAGAGGCAGAAGAAGCCCAGAAGCAGGCAGAACTTGAAAAAGAAGAAGCCGGCGAATACACAGACTATGAGCAGGAAACTACACAGCAGAGCGCCGAAGAAATAGAAGCACAGTTGGAGGAAGGCAATGAAAAAGAGACTGGTAACGCTATTGATGATGCGCTTGAAAATCTTAATATTAGTGATGAACAGAAGGCTCAAACAGCAGAAGTATTAAAAGACGAAACTTCCACAATTGCGGAAAAAGCGGATGCTATTGTAGATGCAGCCGGAGACCAGTTTGATTTATTCCAGAGACAGGAAGGCCTACTCTACCAGCTTGCAGGCGAGCCATCTATAAGACGAATGGCAGAGAGCGAAGAAAAGCGCCGAATTCTTGCGGACCTGGATGCTGCAAATGAACTTGAAAAGACAAAGTACAAAGATTATTCTGCAGAAGGCAAAGCTTTACGCATCCGCATGGCTACCGGCTGGGAACGAGACGCAAACGGACAATGGAAATATGAACTTGACGACAGTATTAACCGCATTAAGACAGAAGTGTTTAAGAAAAATCCGGAATTATTAACAGAGCAATCTGCATCTACACTTCTTAATCTTGGTGACATATACGACGCACCGGAACTTTATAAGGTATTCCCTTATATGAAAGCCGTGCGAGTAAGCTTTTATTCAGATCCTAACGCATTCCGTGCAGTTTTAACTCCGGAAGGTATTAAAGTAAATGTGCGCTATCTTGAAGGTGTAAACGGTGAGAAAGGCCTTAAAGGTGTACTTGCACACGAAATTCAGCACGTAATACAGGCTATGGAATATGCCGAAAGTACAGGCCTGCAGGGAGCCGACATTGAACAGCTTTACAATGACATGATAGACGCAATGCAGGCCGCCGGCGATAAAAAGTATGACTACGACACCACTTCATTGCAGGAAGGCCTTGATGCTTATATGAAAGATGCCGGCGAAATCGAAGCCCGTAATGTTGCCCGCCGTATTCTTATGAATCCGGATAAGCGCCGTATGACTACACTTGCAAGCACTGAGGATGTACAGAGACAGCAGTTGTTATTCCAGATTGCCGGAGAAATCGGCGCACAGAATCTTGATGATGCAGAAACTCAGGAAGGCGTAAGCCGTATGCAGAATCTTGCCATCGCAAAAGACATGGAAGCAGATGGAAAAGATGCAAAAGAAATAAGACTTGCAACAGGCTGGGAAAAAGGTGACGATGGTTACTGGCGTTATGAGTTAGATGATAGTAATGTAAGTATTGATTTATATGGTGGTATGAAAGCATGGGAACGCTTCCATCCGGAATACCGAGAACTGAGTAACAAATTGTATAATGGCGAACAGCTTACAGAGGAAGAACAAGGTAGACTTCAAGAATTATCAGAAGTTTATTACTTGAAGCAGGAAAAACGAGCTGAGGAAAAACATTTTACTCTTGAAGATGTTATAGACTTCCCAGAATTGTTTAGAGCATATCCTGCTTTACAAGGTATAGATGTTTATATTGAACCGAGTATGGGTGATGGAACTCTTGGAGAATATGATCCAATTGCAGATACTATTACAATATTCAAAAATCCTGGAGAAAAAAGTTTAATTGAATGGGAGAAACAGACAAAATCTGTTTTACTTCACGAAATACAACATGCTATCCAATATATTGAAGGTTTTGCAAAAGGCGGAAGCCCTGAGCAGTTTGAGAAACAGATAATAACAGCAAGTCCTCTTATCTCAAAACAAAAAGAATTATCTCACAAATTAAATGTTTTTTATGATGATGTATCTAAAAACGAGAAAAAAGAAATCTATGATCTGGCAAAAACTTTGGAAATTGATGAATGGTGGAATAAAAAACTTGAAGTTATGGCCAAATATCATGGTGATGAAGTTTATAAATTAAATGACCAGATACAAGAACTCCAGGATCAAATAGATGAAATAAGAGAAAATGCTTTAGAAGGACAGGTAAAAGTTGATAACAATATATACAATGATACTTTTGAAGCATATAAAAGTTTAGGTGGTGAAGTAGAAAGCCGAAATGTTCAGACGCGACAAACTCTTACACAAGATCAAAGAATTGAAACTTTGATTAGAGAAACAGAAGATGTTGCGCCGGAAGATAAAATACTTTTATTCCAGACAGTATACCACGGTTCCGGGGCTAACTTTGACAAGTTTGATACAGAGCAGTATGGAATGTCAGGCGAAGGTGCTATGACTTTTGGTTATGGTACATACGTAACAGATGATGAAGAAATTGCCAGAGACTATGCAAGACGTCAGGCAATCGAAAAATATCCGGAGACAAATAGTGATTTACAGGCTATTGCTAATTATATGGCAGGCCACAATATTTCCTTTGAAGAAGCAAAGAAAATTGTAGTGGACCAGAGCCTACGTTTTGCTGAGCCAAATGAACGATACAAAATAAATAAAACTTTTGAAAATTATAAAGAATCAGATTTACAAAGTGTTGGTAAACGTAATCTTTACACCGTAGAAATCCCAGATGATGGCTATTTACAATGGGATGAAACAATACCAAAAGATACCCGTAGAAAAATAGTAGACGGACTTTATAATAAACTTATTCAGGAAGATTATAAAGGCGCAGAAAAAGAGCTCAAACAGGAATTAACACCTATTGTCGAAACACCATTAAACGGTAAAGAAGTCTATGACAATATATGGACCTACCTGGGAAGTGATAAAGAAGCATCACAATTCTTACATTCTATTGGTTATGCAGGAATTATATATCCAGCCGGAACAAATTACACAGCTAAAAATCCGGATGCGGTAAACTACGTAATCTTCAACGACGACGACGCAAAAATCATTGACCACTTGTTATTCCAGACAAACGCAGAACTCATGCAGGAGGCACAGAACTTTGACAGCTGGCAGGAGTTTATGGACTATTGCGAAACCTTCCATGTGGGAATTGATGAAGTCTCACCTATTCCTTCCGAGGCAGATGCACAATGGTACCAGAGCTTCTGGGAGACTAGTCACGGACTGCAGACGGAACAGGAAAAGAATGAGCAGGCTGTACAGGAAAAGAATGCAAAAGACACAACAACTGCAAAAGCAATGGATGCGCTTTTTGTAACATATATCAGGCAGAATCCGGAAATGCTGGATGACTTCCTTCACGAAGCTGCACGTATTGACGCTATAGACTTAGACAGTGACGAATGGCGCAATGTGGAAGATGATATGGATGCGGCCCAGCGCGACAGAATTGACCAGCTTAAAGATGCTATTGCTATTACAATGAGCGACTATAACTGGCAATCGGCAATGAGACGTGTACAAGGTGGTGGTGAAATCTCAGAAGGAATGCGCAAGCGCCTTATGGGTGAAATGACCGACACTATGAAGTCCAGAGACTTCCGTGCACTTTATGCAGAAGTTATGGAAGATCCGCAGTATGCCGTAGACGAAGAAGATACGACAAGCGCAATGCTCAATAAAAAACTGCAGAAGTACCAGAAGCGCTATTACGACATTGTAAAGCCAGGCGAGGATATTTCCAAAATGAGCCCAGAAAAGCGTAAGCGTATTGCAGAACAGATGGCTAATCGTGATATTGCAAACAAGATAAGTAACGGAAGTCTTAAACTTAATGATGATCTTGATTCATATATTAAGAGCCTTAATGCACAGATAAAAGAAAAGCAGAAGCAATATGACGAGCTGGATCGAGATACAAAGGCGGACTATCAAAGAGAATCAGACTGGCAGACAAGACAGTTATTGAAATTGCATGACGAACTTTTAATGGCAAAATCAAAGGTTACTCAGAAAAATAGTGATATTGCAAGAAAGATTAACAAGGGCCTTAAACTAACAGAAAAGTACAGACGAGAAAGTCAGAACTTGACTGCAAATTATGACATGATCTTCCGTAAGTTTAATGACTTGAAAAACGGTATACAGATAACTGCAGAGGTACAGTCAGCACTAGACCGCCAGGAGCAGGTTGCAAATGTACGTGAGGACTTGAACGCAAAGCAGAAAGAAAAGAACTATACTGCAGAAGTAAAGAAGATGCGTATTAATCTTATAAAAGGAGTTTTGCGACGTGTACCATTTAAGCGTATAGATTTTGATTCTGCAAAAACAATTATAGCAATTCAAAGAATGATAGAGCCTAACCTTATGGGAGGCGTAAACCGTTTTATTGGAATTGACAGTCCATTTTTGCGGGGCGTTATATCTCAGGTTGTTACAGACAGCGAGTATAAAGAAAAGCTGTTGAACTATCTCAACAAGAACAGCCGAGCAAGTGAAGCGTTTGTGAACTTCAAAAAGAAGCTCACGGAAATGAAATCAATTAAAGATTTTGACAGCTGGACCGCAAAGGAAAGAAAGGCCGCCATTAAATACCTTCCAAAAGAAAACTGGATCCGCGACTTGAATCTCAAAGAACTTGCAAAGGAGCGCGAGGAAAGTATTGATCTTGATATTGATACAGAAGAATACTCACGTCCGGTATATGACGAAAACGGAAAGCCAAAGACTTACAAAGATGCAGACGGTATAGAGCACAATGTTACAGAGACCGCATTCCGCCTGCGCTATAGTGACGAGCTGGGACAATTGGTAAAGGATGCTGTAGGGGCTGACATGTTTGACCGCATTGTAAACAGACCGTTTAGTGAATGGACCACAGAAGAGCTTGAACAGCTTGCACAACGCATTGACGAGCTTTACACCGAAGGCCGCGACCTGCTTGCAGCAAAGAACGAAGCCCGTAAGCGTGAGGCAGAAGCCATCCGTAAGCGCGTTGAAGATGCTATTAAAGACACAGGTATTGTTATAAACGATGACGACACTCCGGAAGAAAAAGAGCGCAAGCAGAAAGAAATAAACAAGATTTTAAACTTGAACTCAGGACTTAAAGGAACAGAAGCCGGAAAAGATAAAGGCATAAAGGCAAAGCTTGACCGACTTATTCACGGATATTCAGACATGAACATGCTGCGTTTTGCACGTATGCTTGATAATCAGAGCGACGGTGAAAACGTTTATATGCTGTATCGTCGTGAAGATGAATGCTACAACAACAAGACAAGAAGCATCAATAACCGTGCAAGAGCCATCAATGAGATTATGAAGGCCAACAAAATTACAGAAGGCGACCTGGCAAGAAGTATTCCGGTTCCTTCCGTAAATACAGAGTTTACTGTTGATGAACTTCTTTACTTCTTAGCTGCAGATAAAGACTATGCAGAGGATGAAGTAAAGCTTGCCAAAGGACTTTTTGGAATTGATGCTAACGACGACTGGGCCGCTACCAGCCGTAATGCTGTAATGTTTGGTAACATGATGAGCGACACTGCAAGCCAGGAACAAAAAGAAGCCTGGGCTGAGCTTGATAAACAGATGAAAGACGCTATTGAAAACGACACCTTGACTACTGAGCAGAAACAGTTACTTGCAACAGGACAGCTTGATAAGACACCAGGAACAAGCGCATACATTGCTTATTGTCATGCAAAATGGGAAGCAGTACTTGCAGCCGCAAACAGCTTCCTTGAAGAAAATCCTCAGTACGTTGCACTCATGGAAGCCATTGAAGCAGATTATGCAAGCCAGTATGAGCGCATGAACGAAGTATCTATCAATGAGTTTAATATGCCAGTACACCGTGTAAGAGCTTATGTACCTCTTGTTAGACGCGAAAGCAATGGTGACACAAATGTAAATCAGGTAAAAGAAGATTTACTTGGTGCTTATGGAGCCGACGCCGGCAAGCAATGGGTTAATAAAGGAATGACACAGCGCCGTGTACAAATGAATCCACTGCATCAAAAACCGGTACAGACTGGACTTTTTGCTACCTGGGGAAGCAGTGTAGACCGCACAGAGCATTTTATTGCTTATGCGCCATACGTGCGCCAGCTTAATGCAATTTACAAGAGCCGCGACGCTTCTTATACAAGACGCTTTATTGAATCACGCTATGGCAAAGGCGCCGTGCAGTATCTTGATAACTACATAAATGAAGTTGCAAATCCGAATGCGGGAAAGGTGCGCGAAGCCGGAGCCGAATGGCTGCACACCTTCCGCGGAAGAACAGCTCCGGCCTATCTTGGATGGAAGTTTAGTGCAATTATCAAACAGGGATTAACCTCACCATGGCCATATATGCAGTTTGTAAATCCTGCGGAATATGCAAGTGCTGCGCTTGAATGTACACGCAAGGGAACCTATGATGCTATCCGTGAAAAATCGGTATTTATGAATAACCGTGTAATGGATCCTATGAACGAGCTTATTGAAGAAATGGCCGACGAAGGTAAGACTAAGTTTGACCGCGCACTTGGTAAGTTTGGAAAGAAAGGTATGGCAGGCCTTGAATGGATAGACTGGGTATGTGTTGCACCTGGCTGGCTGGCATGTTACAAGAAAGAATATGCAAGACTGCAGAGAGCAAGTGAAGCACGCTATGAAACAAAGATGGAAGAACTGCGCGAGCGCAATATGTATGCAGATATTGCAACAAGCCAGTATATGACACCGGACCAGATGGAAGCTCAGGCACGCAAAGAAATCATGGAAGATATAGAAGTTGAAGCCGTGCGCTATGCAGACGACTGCACAAGACAGTGCCAGCCATCCAGCCGCGCCGCAGATCTTGCACCGTTATTCAAAAACAGCTCAGAAGCCATGAAAGCATTTTTGCAGTTTCAGACTTCTCTTAATGTTATATGGCAGAATATCCGCTACGATATGCCTTATGCAGTACGCAATAAACAATTCCAGCGCATTGTAGGTACAATCCTTGGCTATGTTTTTGCCGGAATCTTTATGAACAGCGTTATGGAGGGAGTTACTTCCGGGGCCGATGACGATGACGACAAAGACTTGCAGGCGCTCCGTAATCTGATTTTTTACTCTACAACACAGTTTACAGATGCAATTCCTATGATAGGAAGCGAAGTAACAAACACTATGGACCAGATTATCACAGGCAAGCGCGGATTTATGCAAAGTGGCACCGACATGACGCCTTCCGCTACAAAGCTTTTAAGCGTACTTACAAACGCATCCAAAGGAAACTGGGAAAAGGCAGCTACCTTAAGCGCCGAAGCTATTGGAATGGCTGCAGGTGCACCGGTAAGCGGAATAAAAGAAATCAACAAGCTACTTGGTAAACCGCTTAAAGAAGGCGATGTAAACCTTAAGCGCGGACTTAGTGACGTTTACGGTATTGCGGGTGATATAATCGAGGAATAAGGAAAGCGTATGAAAACTTATGAAAACAATATGGCAGATCAGGCGCTTGTAGTAAAACGCCTGACAGTTTTAGAAAGCGCAGATGGTGGAGCATTCAAAGAAATAAGGCAGACTGTAGATGCTGTAAAAAAGCAGACTTCTATTATTGCACAAGATCAGGATAAAAGATGGGAAGCCTTAAGTGATGACGGAATTATTACACCCTTTGAGAAACAAGAATTATTACGAACAATGCGAGAATATGACCGAGAATTTGCGGCAGTTACACAGCAAGCCTCTACTCTAGGAGTAGAAAGCCGTATCCTTAATGATTATGTTAGGACTTATAACGCCTTGCGTGATTATATATTTACAACACTTAAACTGTTTGATGACATGCAGAGCGAGACAAAGATAGATAATCGCGATACATTCAACACATATTTTAGTAATTATTCATTTTCTTATAATTTTGTTATGCTTGCGATCACAGCAGGCATCCTTGATACAATTGACTTCCGTGTACTGCAGAGCTTGAATGAGCCAGGCGAAGAAGGCGAAACTGCTATATATCATGGTGGTTTATATCAGTATGTTAATGGCGAATGGAAGAATGTAACTACAGGCGCATACAAAGGACCGCGTACAGAGCTTCCTGCAGATGAAGAAGAATCATTTTTTATTGTATCAGAAAGCTTTACAATGAGCGAAAGCCTGATAGTAAACGATGAAGAACTGTTAGTAAATAGCGATACGTTGTTAGTAACGCACACTTATCTTAAAGGCTACATTAATTATTTCCAGGCAGGAACCTGGCATCCGGAATGGGATAAAACAAACTGGCGTTATGCTGCTGCTTTTGCCGATGTTTTGAATATTACAGGCGAGCTTCCACAGATATTCCAGGACGGACTTGATGCAATACAGGCAAATCTTGACGCCGCAGTCTTAACTCTTGAAGATGAAATTGCCGCTAAGCAGGGCCAGTACACAATTATCGGTGGAGAGATGGTGCTTATTGATGACCTGCTTCCACAGATTATTGACGACTATGACGAGCAGCAAAGTCAGATAGACGATCAGCAGACAGAAATTGACAGTAAAATAAATCACTTGCCGGTATACTATGGAGGCACCAGCGTTGCACCTGGAAGCCCGCAGGAAGGAGACTTTTATTTATTCACAGGCAGTGGAGAAAATAACTGCAAAGTCAGACGCTACCACAATGCCGCCTGGGAATGGCTGGATCCAACAAATACTAATTATCGCAATTACTACATGATGGCGCTGCAGGACATACTTTCAAACACAAATGCAGGTACCGCAACATTCAGTAATGCTTTTGCTGGAAGCTTCTGGACCGCGTGGGCTAACATGACTACGCTTGAAGTAAAGACAATTTATTTAAGAAATGGTGGTACTATACAAAGCGACAATCTCACCTATGTACCGGAAACAAGAGGAACAAAATTAGATTATTACGGAAACTTTGATGCAAATGGAGATACACATCTGGGAGGAAAAGTTGCTATAGGCGTACCATTATCAGGTAACACAGACTTTAATACACATGATGTTGTTATAGGTGGAAATGCTTTAATAAAAAGTAGCGTTACAATCAAAGGAAATCTTGATGGAGCTACAGGAACTTTTAGTGGTGTAGTAAATGCTAAAGGTTTTATTCTCTCAGGAATAGAGCCAGGTGATATTATTTTTCAGAGAATATTAGATGATCCTGAATTTGTAGAACCTGAGAACACTTATAAAATTGTAGGTGATGGAGTTTATAGATTATTTATTTATGGTTGGTGGAATGGAACGCCATCTAATCTTGTATATAAGGTTTATAAAAATACTTTGGTAAACGAAAGATATGGTAATGATGAAATAATCTGGCAGAAGCAAATTACAGATAGAGGTACAGGAAGTAAAGTTTTAGTAGGAACAATAGATTATGAGTTTGCATCCGGTGATTTAGTTAAAATTAAAGAGAGTGGTAATGGTGGTTGGAACTCATTTGTAACTTTACAATTGGCTACAGATTCTCAGAATGATTTACTAAAACTTCTCTCAGTGCCTTATTACAGTCCAATTATTGGATAATGAAATCTACTGTATATAGATTTATAATTCTTTTTTGCTTTTTACTGGAGTTTGAAGAAAAAAATAGTTTTAGATTATTACAATATTTATTTATGCTTATATTTTTTGTAGATTTAAAACCATTTATTTCCGAATAATTATAATCATAAAGTTTATAAGAATTATTATAAAGTATGCAAAAATGACAATTAATATCTGGACTAGATAAACTATCGTCGAGTTTAATGTTGATAGATTCTATATATTTTTCATCTGTAAAATTGAATATTAAAGATTCAAAAGAACTTTTACCGCCATATAATTCTATAGACAGTCCATCTGCAGTATTAATTTTATTAACATTTTTTATTGAAGAATTATAACCATTGTAAGATAAAAGTATATCATCGGAAAAATTATAATTGTCATCATTAATAGGAATATCTAGCGAACAACTACAGAATAATAATGCAAAAAGAAATAACGGTATTAATCTTTTCATACTTAAATTATATCACAACATTTAACTTTGGTAAAACTTAATAATCAATTCAAGGTTTTGTGCCAGCACGGACTTTAACTGTGCAGTATGTACAAGCCCAGATGCATCTTTTTTAGAAGCCTCCAGAGGCGAGGCAAAAGGATCGTATTTTGAGAATGTATCATGCTTCTGGATGCAGGCTAAAAGCTCAACCTGGAAATCTATTATATTATAAAAAAACTGATTACTGAACTTGAAATCATCTTTTTGCATAAACTTGGTATATTGTTGCTGTCTTAAATTAAAAATATCTGCAATAAGTTTTTTATTATTTTGATATTCAATGTTTTTGGTGTAGCTTAATGATTTAAATAAAAGGCCCTGAGTTAACTGTCTAACATCTTCCGGACAATTTTCACAGACAAGTTTTACATCATCAATAAAGTATAGATAGAATAACTGCTCGTATATTAATAATGGAGACTGCTTGCCTAATTCCTTCTCAATATTTTTCGTGAGTAATTTTGCATAGGTTATTATATTTTCAATTCTATTGAATGCAAAAGTTTTTATTGGATCTTCTTTTTTCTTAGAAAACAGATGGATAAAAAAGAGAGTTATTTTTATTAAAAAAGACAGCAATACAATGCCTAAGAGAATATACCAGATCATAAAATCACCTCAATAAATTATCGGCGTGTTTATGATTTTTCTGCAAAGGCGGGAGTATACTTTAAGTACTTCCTAATGGGGCGCCGGCTGGGAGCAAATCTTATCTCTCCCCTGCTACTGGCCGGCCATTTTTTGAGAGGCGATATGGCAATAGACAAGAAAGTTGAAAATGAATATGGCGCAGAGTTTGCTTATCACAAGCTGCGCGACATACGGATTGTGAACGATGACAAGATCGGCATCCAGATGACGCTTACGGTGCAGAGCTGGTTGAACAAGCAGGCACGTATCGAAGGCAAACAGCCCACGGTGCGCCAGTGCGTTATTATGAATGCGGATTTTGCGATGCAGCCATTCTATGCACTTCTAAAAGCAAAGTTTCCGGAGTTTGCAGGCGGCCTTGACGACATGAACAATGACTTTAAGAAGGACCGCGAGGCATCCGGCGACGTTGAATACATCCAGCAGACAGCCCAGGGCAAGCTCATAGAGCGCCACAAAGATATTGCAGAAACACAGGAGTAAAACATGAGTACAACAATTCCAGCTTTAGATCCGGTAACAGACATACTTGATACCGATAAAATTATGGTAACTCAGAGCAGCGGCCAGACTTACACCATAAGTGGCGCAAACTTTAACAAGCGTAATCAGGTAGTTATTGCCAGCAATACTACAGTTACAGGTACTCCGCTTAAAACAGGCAATGTTGTGCGTATATATTTTACTGCAGATGTAACAGGAGTAAACGCTACATCTGTATTAAAGATTAACTATAACGGTACTAACTACAATGTCAAAGTGCCAAAAAATGGCGCACTGGTAAACTTTACAGCACAGAATCTTGGAGGAAGTCCGGTGGTATATAAATACTTGCAGGCCTATACTACACTGGAGCTTATTTACGATGGTACACAGTTTGTTATACTTGGAAATCCAGTAATTATAAGTACAAGTACAACAAGGATTTTTGCAGACGGTTCAGTGGTATATACGAGCTCTTATAATATACAGGAAACATACATACCATCTTTAACAGATGCTAATTTATGTATACCAGCTAATCGTAGAGAAACAACATATCGTGTTTACGGTAGTAATACACCAACAACAGCTACATATTTTATAAAATCAATGATGACAACAGAATCTCAAAAACGTATTGTACAGATTGCATACAGAACACAAAGTGCTTCTACTTCTTTTGCAGATACTTATGTAAGAATTGGTTATGCTGCATTAAATAGTGACGAGTGGACTTTTGGAGACTGGAAACAATTTAGTTTTGTTTCATAACTTATATATCCTATAACAAAACTGCAATAAAACTACAATGTTATAACAGTCCGGTGGGCCAGACAAGTAATACAATAACTGTATGATCACAGGAATTGTAAAACTAGCAAAAGCAGCACTTGCCGATGTAGACAAGCAAAAAGTCTTATACCTTCTCGAATGCGTAAACCTTACTAAGCAGGAGCGCGACATTGTGGAGCGCACGGAGCTTGCAGGTGAACGCTTGGCGGATATGGCGGACTTGTATGCGCTATCAATTGATAGTGTGTCGCTTATTAAGCGGCATGCACTACAGAAAATCGGCGTGTATCTTACTCAAAAACTACAGTAAATCTACGGAAAACTTCACTTCTCTTTTTACACTTCTGCATTAATATAAGCGGCAGAGGTGAACAGATGGCAGTTGATTATAGCACTATTGCACAGTCTTTACTTGCCGGTATGACCGGAAATAATCAGAACATGACAGTACAGCCTAAGCGCAGTGTAATTACTGTTGCGGGGCTAAATGAAGCAAGGGGATTTAATCTTAATCCTGGTGAGAGCATTGTACTCATAGATGCAAACGACGACTTCTTTTATATAAAGGAATGCGACGAAATTGGCAAAAGCACTACCAAAAGCTTTAAGTATGAAGAAGTCCAGCTGGAAGAAACGCCGGCCGGAAGTGTAACCAAAAAAGAGTTTGATAAGCTATCCGGAGACGTTAAAGAGCTTAAGAGCATGATGAAGGAGATAGTAAATGGCAAGCACAATAGTGAGCCAGCTGCGTAATAAGGCTGGAAATATTGCGGGGCCTGCATCCGGCGGCGACCTTATGAGCCAGTTTATGCAATTCAAAAAAGAGATTGACAATTCCGGACGTGATCCTCAGACAATTCTAAACGAATTACTTGCAAGCGGAAAAGTGCCGCCTGCAATGTTGAACAAGGCAAAAACACTGGCAGCAGTGTTTGCAAATAAAATTAAATCAGGACGATGAAGTCCTGGAAGGAGACCAACATGAACGAAAACGGAAGTTTTCTCGAAGGAAACGGAATCATAATCTTGATCCTTTTCTTTATCATGATGATGGGCGGCGGCTGGGGTGCCTTGGGAGGCGCCAATAATGCTGCAGTCCAGGGAGCACTTACCCGTGCGGACGTGAACGACGCAATCACTTTCCAGAATATCGGTAACGGTATTGGAAACCTTGCGAACAGCGTGAACATGGGTTTTGCAGGTGTGCAGAACAGCCTGGGAAGTATGTCAGGAACAATGGCAACACAGTGCTGCGACATTAAGGCTACTATCCTTGCAGACGGACAGCTTACACGTCAGATGATTCAGGACCAGACAATCCAGGATCTTAGAGACAAGCTTGCCGACAAGGATAAAGAAATCTTAGTTGCACAGCTTGCAGCAAGCCAGGTTGCTCAGACTACCCAGCTTGAAAACTACATCGACACCAAACTTGCAGCAGCACCGGCAGCTTAATCTATAGGAGGCACCTATGGATAACAAGAAGATTGCCAGTATGCTTCTCAAAGTTCAGATGGACGACTTGAAGGATGCAGACATGCTTGTAGATTATGCAGAAGCCGCTACCCGCGAAGGGGACACGGCTATTGCTACTGCAATGTATGCGCGTGCTAAAAACCGCCTGGCCCAGATGAACGAATGCAAGCGCACTATTGAAGGCGTTATGATGCGTGCCGAACAGGAAGCCGCCGCTACAGGCGAAACTGTAAGTACAGCCGGAATCTACTCCGAGCTTTACAATGACTGGATCAATTCCTGGGAAGAAAAGCTCAGGGCCCGCATGATGTAGAAAATAAAACCGTTGTGTTTTTGGGAGGCAATGTGCCTCCCTTTTTTTATAATTTTTTTTAATTGTTTATGACTTATTGTGCAATGAGATTTTATACTTAATACAGGGTGGCCTATGGCAGAAGAGAAGAAAATTAATTACAGCCTGATAATCACTTTGATGATCACAATTCTAGGATGGGGGGTAACTTTTGGTGTGTGCCAGAACAAAATCGAAAACAACACAAGAGACATTGAACGACTTGAACAGTACAAAGCCGCTATGGATTCAAATACTCAGCAGATTTATACACAGCTTGCTGGCCTTAATGCCAAAATGGACCTCTTACTCGACGGAAGAATTGTCGCATCAACAAAGTGAAATATCAGACAAAGTACAGGAGACAGACGAACCTATGATACACAAAAGCCTTACGGATCTTGAATATTCAGTACAGGGCAAGTTTCACGACTGTTATACAAAAATGAATAACAGTGAGCTTCTTAAAGAAATGGGAGTAGAAAAAGTTGCAATCAATGAAACATTGCGCGACTTAACTACACAAATGGCGTATTTTGTACGCGGACGTATGGAAACAAAATACGTAAAAATGTTTTATGCCGCCGCCGGACTTTATGAAATTGGAGACGTAGAAGCACAGACAGTTTGTACAAATACATTGCGCAGTAATCACATGAGTGGTAAGGCTGTAGACTTTGTGCCGGTTAAAGACGGTAAATTGTGGTGGAATGCGCCGAATGAAGTATGGCGCGTAATGGGTGAAATCGGAGAAAGCTGCGGACTTAAGTGGGGAGGACGCTGGAAGGAATTGCCAGATTGCCCTCACTTTGAAGCATAGGAGTATATATGGATTTCAATTCTATTTTGAATATGGTAAAGGAATATGTGCCTATTCCGGTAATTGTAGGAGTAGTTTGCGTAATTATGCTTGTTTACGGATCGGGTTGGATTGCATCTGCAATTGAAGAAAGCCTGGAGCAGAAGAAAGGCAAGCAGATTAAGATTTTTGACCATAAGAAAATATGGTTAAGCGCTTTTTGGTGCATCATTGTTACTGTTGCACTTGCAGTCTCAAAAGCAATTGAGTGGAAAGAAGTGCTTTATTATTGGCTGTTAATTTTGGGAGCTTCTACATTTTTGTATGAGGCCTTCCTTAAGAAAATAGGAATGAACAAGGAGGACAAGCAATGAAAAACAAACTTACTATCATTGCCGTAATCTGCATTATTGCAGGTTGTATCATGGGCTACTTTAGCACAATTGCTATTGTAGATTATACAGCGATAGCCGTAATGGCCTTTGGTTTTGTTACACTTATTGTGAACACTCTTAAAAAGGCTGAGAAAAAGACCTGGAAAGAATATGCAGGCGTTGCACTTTTTGCAGTTGCAGGCGGATGCTGCGCTATTGCTGGTATGGCGCAGGACACAATGTCTCAGCTTATTACTTTAGTTGCGGGGCTGGTTGTGTTTATTGCGGGGCTAATTACAGTAAGTATTAAAAAAGAATGATTAAGAAATTACTTGCAATATTATCCGGTATAGGTGCAGTTTTTTCTGCTATTTTTTACGTGCTTTTCAAACAGGCACAGGTAGAAAAAGCAGAACAGAAGGACCGTGCAATGAAGGCAGAGTTTGATGCTGCTATTGCACAGAAGAATGCAGAGCTTAAAAAGGAGGACGAAGAGCTTGCTCAAAAAAGTCATTCAGGTAATCAGCTTGATAATTTTAATGCTGGCCTTGACCGCCTGCGTAAGTCATCCCAAAGAGGAAAAGACAGAAACAGCGCCGGCAGTTAAGACTGTATTCTTCCCAGCCTTCCCAGAGCCTCCGGAAGATATTAAACCGCTGGATAAAGATAACAACATTGTTACATCCGGCGACACGGAAGTTGTATATGTTGCGCTTCCTTATTGGTATTGGAACTTAATTATTGATTATGTTGAGGAAACGGAGCAGGCAGTAACCTCCCTTACTGCACAGCATCCGCCCTAAAATGTGAAGTTTTGCCATAACTTTATATTTAGTCCATAAAAAATAATTAACATGAATAGTTCAGGCCCGTGCATTAATCACCCTTCCCATTGATTGCGCGGGCCTTCTTTATTGCATAAGCCTAGTAGTTTAGTATACAATCCAAAATATGTTTAAATGGATTAAGAATAGGATTAAATTATTAAAGAATGATACGGAGCTTGCAAAGCTTTTATTTTGTCACCTGCTGCTTATTGTTTTGCATTATTTTGAATACAGGACAACAGACGTGCAATACTTTTGGTATTTACGTGCAGGCGGATGCGCACTTATTTCCATACTTATTTTTTTTATTGGTAGAAACGGCCTGGCATACGGATTATTTATTTTCAGCTGCGCTTTGGTTTATATAAATAACTTTTATAATTATGCGACAATCTTTTTTATGTATATTGCAATAGGCGCGAATCCTAAGCTCAGGAAGGTTGCGCCCTGGATTTATATATTAAATGTCATAATATCATACAAGTTGAAAAATCTTGATATTATTGCCTTCTGCATCCATTGTGTTTATACAGTAATGTTTGGAATAAAGATTAATTATGTGTTTATTCCAAATAAACCGGAAGTATTAAATCTTACCGAGGATGAAAGGATTATTTTGGAAGAGCTTGCAAAAGGTAAACTGCAAAAGCAGATAGAGGGCTATCACCAGAATACGGTAACAAAGTACCTAAAAAATGCAATGGAAAGAAATATGTGCAAAACTAAAACTGAGTTATTGCAAAAATATATGGCAACAATGCAGAAAAACGAATCACAAGATAAATCACAAGAACAGGATGATTAATCACACAACAGTTTGCACAGGTTTTGACCTATAATAAAATTATAGGAGAAAGAAACATGTGTAGAAAATCACCGTCAGTACTCTATGTTTACAAAAAAATCAGAACAACAAAAAAGTCAGTACTTTATGAAGAGCTGGAGGACAGCCCATTATCAGTACATGACTTTGCTTTTATCTGCGATGTAATTGCAGGGCTAACCATTATGGAGCTAAGCGAGAAGTTTCATAAGACGCCATCACGTATATCACAATGGAAGCGCGAAGTATGCGAGAAGATACACCAGTTTGATCTTGCGAATATGTCTACGCGCTGATTTCCTTGCCGAATGCGTACAGGTACCGGTAGATGATATTGACGACGACCTGAGGCATAGGATCTGCACGGACCTGCTGGATGCAGTTTTCTGTAGGCTGCAGACGGTAATATCTATCTTGATATTTTGCAAAAAGTCCGTGCTCATTTATGCACAAGACTATATCACAATGAGAAATATCAGGACCTTCCGGAACATAGAAAGTAGAGCCCTGGAAAGTAACGCATCCACGTGCATCTGCATGACGATTAAATTGTGCGCACAGAATGTCATCCAGATTTTCAGGCGCATCTATATAAAAGCTGTCATCATCTGCAGGCGCCACTGCATACTGCTTATTAAACCATTCAATGTATTCATGTATTATTGTGTTTGCTTCCTCTAAGGTTTTTGCATTTTTCTTATAAAGCCACATAGGAAGCTGGCCCTGAACGGTACGCCACATACGTTCTACACGGCCCTTTGCTTCCGGAGACCAGGCGAAAACAGGATGTATATGTAAGTCATCACAGATGCGCTGATATTGAGTACGCTTTTCATGCATTATTTCCAGCTTTTCCCACTGCGCGAGCTTTTTGCCCTTTGGAGTATGGCAGAATATTGCAGCACGATCCGAGTAAATCTCACGCGGAACGCCATAGGTATTACATGTTTGACGGAGCACTTCAAGATAACCGTATAGGCATTCATTTTCTGTAAAATATAATCCGGTTATTTTTCCAGTTGCATCATCAATTCCGCCGGAAAGACAATAGCGCTTATCGTCGCCAAACTTATAGAACCAGGCAAAAGGAGTGCCATCTACCTGCATTAAGTCACCTTCATTATACCTGCGAAGGCGCGGACGGTGTACTTCTTTTTTGACCTTGACCTTATGAGATTCAGGAGAGACTAGGTTATATTCCGCAAGTATATTGCGCACAGTTTGGAGTGACACGTTGATGTTCTCAAACTCTTGCAGACATTTTTGGAAGTAGGAAAAGTTTACATCTGAGTACTGGCCGGAATAGAGGCACGCGATTTTTTCACGGAGCTTTGCATCAATTTTGTGAGGCGGAACATGACCTATATTGCCATGCTCAAAAGCCTTATTGCCAAGCTCAGCGTACTTTTTTTTGAGCCTGCACAAATGCTGGATGGTATATCCGGTGGATTCAGAAGCCTGCTTTAAGGTGTACTTATGCTGATATAATCCCTTAACATATATAGGGAGTACAGCTTTGTGTTTTTGAACGACGGTATTTTTCATAACACAAAAACCTCCGAGAGAATGTATCGGCAAGCATATCACAAAAACTTTAATGAGATTTTAAACTTTTTACAAAAAATACACAAAAATTGCACCGAAATTGCAGTTTTATTTATTTAATATATTATTTTGTGCTTGACATTGTAAATAACACGGTGTAAGATTAACTTAACTTCACAAGTTGAAATGTTAAACATTCTGATTGTGAAGCACAGAGTAAATCATATTCACCGTCTTTATGATTCACTCTGCTGGATCAAAATCACGGATGCCAGATTAGCAAGACGGTAGCTAGTCTGGCGTTTTTTTTTTAGGAGGAAGAATATGACTAAGTACGAGTACGCAGGTGAAATGCAGGAGTTGTGTTTCAAAATCTCACAGGTATGTAAGGTGCTGGAAGAAGAAGGTATGCAGGACTTTTATCATGCAGCAAGTGAAGGTTTTGCAGTAATCCGAAATGAGTACAGTGTTGAGGAAGCTCAACAGCTTGTAACAAAAGACGAAAAAGAACAGCTGGAAAACACTGCAGCCTATGTTAAAGAAATGCAAAAGCAGGCCGCTGAAAAATTGGATCAGGAGATTGCGATATGAATATGGCGGAATACCTTACAGCACTTAAAGACACTCTCAACAAAATCAACAGACAATCTTACACAGAAATCAAAATGATTGAAAACAAAGCTCCTGAAGATTTTAACAAAAAAGAAATCGGATCAACTGAAGAAGAAACTCTTAATAAAGCTAAAAGTGCTTTAAATGCAGTTATGGAGATATTGGGAAGAATATAATCCATGCCCTGGCAAAAAGGTGGGGACCTTAGAAAAAGGTGGGAGACACACGAACATGGGTGCAACAGTCATTCATTTTTGAATGGGATGACGAGACTGAAAAACCCAAAAAGAAAAAAGTTGATTATGACCTTATTGTGCAGAAGCTGAAAGAAGGACCACTTACCTTCTCACAGATTAAAGCGCTTGCCGGCGTGAGCCATCACGGTGTATCGCAGGTTATAACAACTTTGTCGCTGCACTATCCAGTATATGAGGCGGCGCGAGGACTTTACAAACTGTATGGCGACGATGACTATGGCGACGGAATAAACCACAGTGCCCTGGAAAGCGAAGCCGACGAATGGTAAGGCCCCGCAATATTACTATTACTAGGAGGAACAATGTTAAGGGATGTGTACTGGCGGCAGTATCCTATTGACCTATTAACAGATGCACAGATGGGTTATATAGAATCGCAAATGCCTGCTGGTTATGAGTTTGCGCCGTATATGTTTTATATCACGGCATTAAAAATATCGGACGACGATGGTTTTTTTGACCTTGAAGATGGAATTATTTTTGCAAGATTAATGCGGGTTAATAATGTACAGCTCGTATTTGATATAGCAAACTTAATGCGAAAACATAAGATAATCTACAGATTTAGCGACGATACAATGTTATGTGGATTTGTAGAATGGACTTATTCTGAAAAAAAGAAAAAATCAATGGCAGAAAGGCGACAAGCTGTAAAGGATGCTATTGAAAGGGAGCGTGCAAAAAAAAATGCGTGCACAACAGATTTTGTATCGGCAGGATGCGCGGGGAAATGCAACGACATTCCGCAGTCCACAGCTTGCGTGGGGAAATGCAACGACATTCCACAGAGCTCCGGAAACAATGCTCAGGTGCCTGATCAGGACGCCCCGAAACCAGCGCAAAGTGCTGTTTTTTTTATGCCTGAGGACGACAAAAATCGCAAAAATGTCGTCATAAACGCGGATGACGACAAAAACCGCGAAAATGTCACAGACATACATACAGACAGTACATACAGTGCAAACACTTTAAACAATACAATACAGGAGGTACATACAAACACACACATACAGCAAACATCCGCCTGCGGGCCTAACATGGGCCCTACGGCTGATGTTTGCCCAGACAGTATACCGGCAGTGGCCGATATACAAAACTCAGAAACAGATAATGAGACACACAGTGAACAAGCTGCTTGCTCCGAAGAAATTACACAGTTGGCAGAACAGGCTATGTCTATAGCGGGAAACAGTGAAGAGACAAAGAGCGCGGTTTGTAAAAAGCTGGAGGACTTTTTTGTTAAGTTTTGTTATGGGTACGATAAAAAACATGGCAGGCATTCTGTTGTCAAAATTGCAGATCGTATCTGTAAACTTGCAGATGACAAAAATCCGGCAGACTGTATTTGTGACATTCTTTGCAAAGAGTTTAAGAAAATGAACGAAACCGGCAGCGGGAATCCGTACTGGAAAGGGATAGCACTGCTTCCAAGCAACATGCTAAAAGACAGCGTGTGGAGTTATCTCATGGGTTTTGCGGGAAGAATACTTGCAAAACAGAGTAAAGACAATGCTTTTCTACGTGAAGCTGAAAAATACAAGGCAGATGCAGAAAAAGAGCAAAAAAATGTTGCGGATTTTCTCAACGAAGAATACCGCAAATATGGCATAGATCCGGAAGATCCGGACAGAGTGCAGAAAATGCTTATTGCCAGAAATGCAGAACAGAACGGAAAGCAGGAGGAACCGTCGTATGATGTATTCTAGGAGCTAAAACTTGATAGATCCCGAAGAAAACGATGAAAGCTGGGACGCCGAATTGCGAGGAAAAGAACGACTTTTTGTTTTGCGCTACTGCACGGACAGTGAAGTCTTTTTGAATGCAACGGCAGCTTACCGTAAGGTTTATACAAAAACAGACGAGAAAACCGGAAAGCCCGTAAAACTTGCAAAAGAAGTTTGTGAGGCTGCATCGTCGCGCCTTATGAAACGTGACCGCATTAAAATTGCGTGTGCAAGGTTACTGAGACAGACTCAGGCGGATGTTGATGAACGGAGCCAGTACCAGCTTTTACACGATCTGCTTTTATGCGCTACTTACAATCCGGCTGATATTATAACGGCGGATGGTGAGCTGAAAGTAAAAGATCTTAAATCTTTGGGAGAACTTGCCAAGTGTGTGACACACATCAAGCAGACTAAATGGGGCCTTGATGTATCACTTGCAGACAGAGGCAGATATATGACGCAGCTGCTGCAGTACCTGGATATTGTACGTCCTGAAATACCGGTTGAAGAGAAACTTAGAGTTATTTCAATGGTATCTAAAGCCGGCAGTGTTGAAGAATGGAACGATATGGCGGAAAAAATTGGATAGCGTATGAAGGTAAAAGTCATCGAATCTAAAAACGGCCAGAGAAAGGTTTATGAAATCTACTGGGAACCGCAGCCTAAACAACAGCTTTTACTAAGTTGCCCTGCAACAGAAGTTTTATACGGTGGAGCTGCAGGTGGTGGAAAGAGCGATGGACTTTTAGGAGATTTTTTTCAAGGAGCAGATAAATACGGCAAAAGATGGAAAGGCATACTTTTCAGACTTACTACTTCTGAGCTTGAAGAATTACAGGACCGATCTGATGAACTGTACACTCCACAAGGAGCTGAGTTTTTGGGTAATTCCAACAAAAAAGGTTCCAGAATGTGGATATTTCCAAACGGTGCGACCTTAAAGATGCGCTATCTTGAAAATGAAAAAGACGTAAGGCGTTATCAGGGACACCAGTATACATGGATTGGTTTTGACGAGCTGGGAAACTGGCCTACTCCATATTGCTGGGAGTTTATGAAATCGCGCTTGCGAAGTGTTTACGGAGTGCCGTGTTACATAAGGGGCACTGCAAACCCTGGAGGGGTTGGACACGGTTGGATCAAAGCAAGATTTATTGATAATCACGTACCAAACAAGATTTTTTACATTGAAAAAGAAATCAATGGAAAAAGAATACGTGACACAGCTTGCTTTATTCCTTCTACGCTGGATGATAACCAGATTCTTATGAAGAATGATCCGGATTATGAAACAAGGCTGTTGAGCTTACCAACGCAGCTTGCGCGTGCGCTTAGGTATGGAGACTGGAGTGTTTTTGAGGGGCAAGTTTTGGATAGTTTTAGACCAGATATACATGTATGCAAACCATATTTATTGGAACAAGGAAACTGGTTTAAGTTTTGCGCTATGGACTGGGGATGGTCTAAACCGTATGCTATCGGTTTTTATGCTGTTAATTCACTGGGACTTGTAAGACTTTATCGTTTGCTTTATGGATGCAAGGAAGGTGAATACAACGTAGGTATAAAGAAAAGCGCAGAAACACTTGCAAAAGAAGCCTGGAGTTATGCAGCACTGGATGGAATTAAAGATATGGTTGCGGATCCGGCAATATGGACGGATGAAAAAATAGAGGATAGCAGTAAGTCTATTGAGCAGATGTTTACCGAATCAGGTTTTAATATGATTAAAGCTAATAATGACCGAGTAAACGGACTTATTATTGTAGATCAGACATTCAAACAAAAGGTAGTTATAGGAGAAGAAAACGGACAGCCTAAAGAAGTGCCTATGTTTCAGGTGTTTGATACATGCGTTGATTTTATACGCACTATTCCTTTACTTACACCGGATCCAAACCATCCGGAAGATGTAGATTCAAGACTTGAAGATCATATTTATGATATGCACAGATATGCACTTATGAGTGACTTTGTGAAGCATCCGACAACACATTTACGCAAGATAAACGGCAGCTGGCGGCAGCCAAGACAAACTAAGGAATGGGATCCATTCTAAAAAGTCATATTTTACGTGGGAGGACGTATGAAAGAATTTCATTACTGTATGCAAACTAAGTATTGGGAAGGATATAGTCCTCTTGAAGTAGAAGCTAATTTAATTTTCAGACCTTATTTGTATAACAAAATAAGAATACTAGGAAAGGTTGATATAAAAAAACTTTTAGAACTGCGTTATAAAACTAATGCATGGATAAGAAGTTTAATTTAATGGGAGGTTTTATGGGTTGTTTTACATGTCAATTTAAACATAATTGCGAACATAAAACAAACTTATACTCCATAGATATAGGACATACAGTTGTTGTGTGTAATTGTTGCGGAAGAGTTGTATTTAATAGCAATAAAAAAAAGACTGATGAATATATCGAAAAACATAACGAACAAAGATATATACAACAAGAACTTTTATTTTGTGATTAGGAGGAAGAGATGAACATTAATCACATTGTTTTGGAAGGAAACTTAACGGCGGCAGCTACTCTATCACACTGGACGAATGGAACTGCTTATGCAAGGTTTACCATTGCAAACAACAGAAGCTATAAGGACCAGAACGGTGAATGGCAGGAAATTGTTTCATTTATTGATTGCCAGATCAAAGGCCCTTATGCAGAAGCAAAGATTAAAGACCTTCTTAAAGGCAGACATGCGTCTGTAGAAGGCCGTATAAGACAGAACAGATGGAGTGATGATAAAGGCAATCATTCAGCTGTTTACATAGAAGTTGAAAATATCTCATTTCCTCCAGGCGCATTCACACCAAAAACAGATGCACCGGATGCACAACAGCAGCCGGCAGGACCAGAACCTACAGAAAACTTTGACGACCTGGATGCAGGTATTCCGTTTTAATGGGAGGAAAAAATGACACCAACAGAGTTTGCAGATAAGGTTGCAGCAATGCGCGAAGCACAGAAGAAATATTTTAGAACGCGCTCCACACAATCTTTACAGTTGTCAAAGATATTAGAAAAAGAAGTTGATACGATTTTAGCGAATCGTAAACCAAAACAAAAAGACGAATATAAACAGGAAAGTTTGTTTACGGAGTAATAATGAAAAAGCTAACAGTCCAGCAGTTATGCGACAAATTAACAGAGTTATGCCATGAAGGTTATGCTTAGTATGAAGTGCTGCATATATGCGGGTTAGAAATAAAAAACATAACTGAGTTAGAAGTTATAGGAGAGACAGTGCTTATTAAAAGCAGGGAGGATTAAAACTATGACAGAAATTACAAGAAGTGGAATGTATGAGCAGATGGTTCAGGACATTATCGAAAATGATGAGCTTTTGTATAAGCTTAGAGCTTTAAATGCAAAGGTAGTTTGCGTTGTATCAGACAATGTAAAGGTAGATGAAAGTAAACGCCGTGTTTATGCTGAGATTGAAAAAATACCTGCTAAATATGAATCATTCATTAATGCAGATGCAATGATTATTATTTATACGCCAAACATTGCTTCTTTTGATCCAAAGAAAAAAGAAATTGTACTTTTGCGCGAGTTATTAAAACTTTGCATAGACGAAACAGAAGGCAAAAGAAAAGTATCTATTGGAGATTATGATATTAAAGACTTCCGCTGCATTGTACAGCGTTACGGGGCTAATTGGGATCAGGAAGCTACTTTATTTGATGGAGTTGAAGAATGATTGCAGAAGAAGCTACAAAATGTATTGATCAGGCAGTTTTGCATGAGTTTAGAAAAATTGTAAAGAAATACGGACCTACTTATAACAGCGAGCACGAAGGTTATGCAGTACTGCTGGAAGAAGTAGAAGAAGCCTGCGAAGATGCAGAGTTTATGCAGGATGCATTAAAAAGATTATGGCTGAGTATTCGTCAGAATAATTTTAGCAATTATGAATTGGCACAAGTACATGAGCTTGCTAAAGGCCTTGCAGAAGAAGCCGTGCAGGTTGCAGCTGTATGCGAGCGTTTAGTAGAAACCGTAAAAAAGAATGTGGAATCAAAAGTCCATGTGCCTACTTACAGGGAAGATAAAACTATTTTGTAAGGACCAGCTTATGGCACTTAGTGAATATGACAGAGGCTATGCAGATGGCTAGAGAAATACTGTAAGAAAAATGTCAAAAGCAGCTTTTAGAGTAAATAACGAATTGCGGGATAAAATCTGCAGAATGCAAAATACAATTGATTATCTTAAAAGTTGCGTAAGCTGTGCAGAGTTTAATTGCCAGAAAAAGTGCTGTGATTTACAAAACGGGACCTGTATAAACTTAAATAAATGGAGAATGCCGGAATGAAAAAAGAAGATATTTTTTATTATGCAAAAATGAATGGAATACCGATTTATTTTCAACCAGAAAATAATGAAGTTGTACCACGAAATAGATTTTTTGAATGGCTAATGGATATTCAGGATTCTATCTATAATATTTTTGGAACGCCAGAAAAGTTTAAGATAATAGTTTATAAAAAAACAATTACGAGACAGGAAATAGAGAAATGAATGTAAAGTATTTTATTATGACAATGATAAACTTTATTCTCTTATTCCTGGCACTTGTTATGATTGCAGGCTGCATCCACGATAACAAAGTTTTGCGGGGCTATAACGAACAGGTGCGCCAGAGCGTGCTGGAAATCAGAAAAGAAGCTGATGAAACACAAGCCGAAGTGCGCCAGGTAAAAACTAACAGCGACATTATGATGCGGATAGTTACTGATAAGGTGTTTTTGGAGGAAGAAGAATGAAAGACGAAGAAATGGCAGAAGAATATTTACAGAGCATTGAAGGTGATGATTGTGTAATTATTACAGATAGGGAAGAAAGAAAACAAGCCTTCCTTGCAGGACTTAAAGCAGGCAGATTACAATGGCACACACCAGACGCAAGATTACCCGAAGAAGAAGGTGATTATCTTTTCTGCCTGCGTGACGGAGAAGAAACAACAATGTATGATATTGTGGGAGTAAGCATAGACTTGAACGGTTATGTTTCTCTTGATAGTCATATATGGTCTATTACAGATGTTATCGCTTGGTGTGATTTACCAGAGTTTGAGGATAAATAATGCCTGATTCAAACTTCTTTAAGGAAAAACGTCCGGTTGAATACGGTGAAGAAAGTTTTTACCACTGGGACAAGTACTGCGTAGATTATGACGGGCACTGGGCCGGAGAGGACAGACAGGTATGGACCTATAAAACCTTCTTTACAAACAGCCTTGAAGAAGCAATTAAATGGTGGAAGAAAAGCCCTGCACCAAAAAAGATCCGCGAAAGAATGAGCGACAAGTTTTGGTGCACAATTAATATAGATAAGCTGCTCATACCACAGCAGCGTAATTATGTACAACAACAATTCATGTTTACATGGGATTGATGGAAATATAGTAGGAGAAAGAAGATTATGAAAAACAATTTATCTGATTTAAACAATCACTTATTCAGTATGCTGGAAGAACTTGAGGATGATGAAGTGTTCCAGGATAAAGAAAAAGCAGAGCGTACACTTAAACGCGCAAAAGCTATGACACAGGTAAGCTCCCAGATTTTGAATATTGCGAGAATACAGGTGCAAGCTATAAAGACCGCAGAAAGTTGCGGATTGCTTAACGAAGATATGCCGGCCTTAATTGCGACAAAAGACAGTAAAGCTGGAGCGCTGGAGCAGAAAAAAGAAAAACAGAAACTTCTGGAGGCCGTACGATGAAAAAATATACTCCGGAACAGTGCGAATGGCTGAATAGTTTTATTCCAGGGCACAAAGCCGACGAAATAGTTGAAGCATTCAATAAAAAGTTTGACAGTCCTAAAATCACAAAAGAAAAAGTAAAAAGCTACAAAATAAATCATCATATTAAAAGCGGTACTAAAAAAGGAAGAAAGAACTGGAGTGGTCCTTTATGGTCGAAAGATATGGTAGATTTTGTTATAGCAAATAATAAAGGCAAAACAAATAAAGAAATGGCGGCACTTGTTTCAAATGCTTTTCATAAACAAATAAATGACAAGCAGATAAAAGCAATACGCGGGCGACTTAAAATAGACAGCGGATTAACTGGCAGATTTAAAAAAGGACACATACCGCCAAACAAAGGTCGTAAAGGTTATCATACCCCAGGATCAGAAAAAGGATGGTTTAAGAAAGGTCATACTCCATGGAATCATGCGAATATAGGAGACGAAGCCTGGACTACAGATGGTTATTTAAAGGTAAAAATTGCAGAGCCTAATATATGGGTGTATAAGCATATACTTATATGGGAAAAGTATATGGGAAAAGTACCTGCTGGTTATATGGTAACATTTAAAGATCAAAACCATGCAAATTGTGTTCTAGAAAATCTTACACTTATTACAAAAAGTGAAAATGCAATAATGAATTGTCAGGGATTGCGCAATGAAGATCCGCAGCTCACAGAAACAGGAATCTTATTGGCAAGGTTAAAGAGTAAGGTAAGTAAGAAGGAGAAACAAAAGGAGATTGAATAATGGAACAACAAAAGCTGGAATTGTTTGGAATAAAGCCCCTAGAATATTCCTGCGATGAAGTTGAACATAAAAAGTTCATTGATGCAATAAATAATAATCCTGGGAATTGTAAGAAATGCGGCAGATTATGGCCAAAAAATGTTTTAGAACATTTTAATAATATGTGTAACAGTTGTTATTGGTATACAAGAGATCTGGAGTATTTAAGAAAAATGCATCCGGATTATTTTCAAAAGGCTACACAATAATAAAGTTTGTTTGTATAATACCAGTAATACAGGAGTGATTATGACAAAAGCAGAATGGTTCAGAGAAAAACATCCGGATCCGGAAGAAGATAAAAAGTATATTGCAGTTGCGGACGAGGCCTATGATGCAGGTTATGAAGCATGTAGCCAGATAAAAAAGAATCCGGTTAAGAAATCAAAAGAGGCAGTAGAAAACACATTAAAGATTTATTCTATGATTTTGAATCCGTGCCCTGAATGCAGACGAAAAAACAAATCAACCGAAAACGAAAAGAAAATATGTAAAGAATGCTGTTTTAATTATACCAGCAAGTTTGAAATGTAAGAGAATAATAATGAAAAATATTGAATATAATTTACCAGTAAAAAAAACAAACTTACTGTAGCTTAGAAAAAATATTTAGAGAATAATTTAAAAGAAGCAATAAACATAGGTGATAAATTAGTAGAAATAGCAAAGAAAAACCCTTATGCAACTTTTAACGAGAATATTGCAGAATTGGAAAAGCTAATGTAAAAAAAATATAATAAAAAAAACTTTTTTATTGTTTATGACTTGACAGAAATACATGGTGTATTCTGTAAGCATGGAAACAGAAGAGTTATTTAAAACTTTATATTCACGCTGGGGACAACTTAAAGAAAACAGGCAAAAGTTTGAATCAGACTGGAAAGATGCTCAATCTTACTCTAACAATATTGTGCTTGACTGGGATAAAGTGGGAGAAGTACCTACTCGTCCTAAACGATTTACTTCAAAAGCATACGGTTATAAAAAGACACTGGATGCTGGTATTGTAGGTTATGCAGTAAGTCCAGCCCTCGTATGGTTTAAATTAACCCTTGAAGATCAGGAACAACTTAAAGGTTATAAGGTAAAAGATTGGCTGGAAGATTGCGAGAAAATCATGCTTGCAATGTTTAACCGCACAAACTTTTACAGCGAAATTAATCCGGCCGTAGGTGACTGTACCTGCATAGGACACGGTTCACTTCATATTGATGAAGATATTAAAAACCAGCGCCTGCGTTTTACTTCCTTCCCTCCAAATCAGCTTTATTTTGATATTAATTCTTATGGTGAAGTTGATACTTGTTTTAGATGGTACTCAGACAAGCTGCGTAACATCGTAGACTTTTTTGGAGAAGAAAACGTCCATGAGAACATACAGCGGGATATTAAAGAGCCTACTCACTGGAATGACGACTGCGAAATCCTCATGTGTGTTTATCCTCGCACAGACTATAATCCGGAGTTTAAAAACGCCAAAAACATGCCTTATGCCTGCGTTTATCTGGACTTAAAAAACAGACATGTTTTACTTGAATCAGGTTATAACGAGTTTCCGTTTGCAGTTTTTGAATGGGATAGATACGCTGGTTTTGCATACGGATCAAGTCCTGCTATGGATGCGCTTAACGAAATAAAAGCGCTGAATATCATCAAAAAGACAAGCCTGCAGATTGCTCAAACAAGTGCACAGCCTCCTATGCTTGCAAGTGAAGAAATGCATGATATAAGCATAAGCCCAGGTGCTGTTAATTATTTACCAGCAAAAGACAGCAGACTTGAAGCTTTACGAACAGGTGAAAATTATCCTATAACATTGCAGGAACTTGCAAATTATGACCAGGATGTAAAAGACTGGTTTTATGTTGATTACTTTTTAGCGCTGCAGGAAAAACAAGGCAACATGACAGCAACAGAAGTTATGGAACTGCAAGGTGAAAAAGCTGCTACACTATCCACTTTTATTGTTACACTTAATAAGTTTTTATCAAATATTATTACTCGTTCATTTAATCTTTTATTAAGAGCAAAAAAACTTCCGCCACCACCTCAGAGCCTTATTGAAAACAATGCAACAATTAGAATTGACTTTACAGGTCCACTTGCTCAAAACCAGCAGAAGTATCACCAGATGGGAGGAACACTCCAGGCACTTAATGCTATTGGTCCTATTATGCAGATGTTCCCTAATGCCGGAGACTATATTGACGGTGATGAGCTCATGAAGAGCACTATGGACGGAATGAAAATGCCTCAGAACGTTATACGCGAAGAAGATGATGTTAAGAAGATCCGTGAAGAACGTATTAAGGCAGAACAGCAGGCCCAGGCACAGCAGCAGCAAATGGCTATGGCACAGAGCCTTATACAGAATGCAAATAAACTGGGACAGGCTGCACAAGAAGGTTCAATGATGGACCAGATTAACAAACAGCTTAATGGAGAAACTAATGGCATCTAACAAAGAATACGACAATATTTTTGATTCACTGGAAAGTGATGATGAAAAAGCAAAGAGTATTGAACTTGATAAACAAATAACAGAATGCTTCCGTCGTGTTTTTTCTACATCCGATGGACGTGTTGTGCTTAATCAGATTTTGAAGGATTTATGCTTCTTTAATTACAAAATTACGGGGCCGGAAGAAACTGCATTAAATAATTATGCAAAGTTTATGATTTTTAAACGACTTGGGTGCAATAATGATATGCAGATAAGTAATGCAATTTTTGATTGCAGAAAGGAGAATTGATTATGGAAAAAGATGGATTCTTAAAAAGAATGGAAAGTGAAGGAAAAGAGCTTGAAGAAAGACTTGAAAAAGCTACAGCCTTTTTAAATTGTGCTTACAACAAATCACCAGAAGAAAAAGAAGAGTTTTTTAAGAAAAACGACATTGACGATGGTGATTTAGATTTACTGCAGGCACAGACTACAGCAATGGCAACTTATGCAAACATTTTGCGTATACGCTATAACATAGAACGTGCTAAAAGACAGTTGCCTACAATTGCTCATTTTTAAGGAGATAACTTATGGCAGGACAACCAGCAGAAACCCAGACACCGGCAGCAGATACCGGTGCAAATGACATTAAGGACATTATGAACGGTATGCAGGGAGCTAAACCCACATCAGAACCTGACGGAAACGCTGGGGATAACGGTGCGGGGAATACACAGCCTGCAAACAATGATAACGGAGGCAAGGTACAGCGCCCAGCCTGGATGGAGCAGATTGGCGACATCACAAAGGATGAAGGCGCAGCTGAAAAACTTGCAAAGTTTGCAAAAGTAAGCGACCTTGGAAAAGCATACTTGGAGCTTGAAGGCAAACTGGGGAATAGCATTGTGAAACCTGGGGAGAACGCAAGCGCTGAGGAAATCGAAACCTTCTATAAAAATCTTGGTAAGCCGGAAAGTGCTGACAAGTATTCCATTGAAGGGGACGAAGCTAAAGCATTCCGTGAACTGGCGTTCAAAAATAATCTTACTGACACACAGGCTAAGGTATTATTCCAGAGCTTGAAGGAAGTAAGTCAAAATGCACTTGAACAGCAGAAGGTTGCTTTTGAAACACAAGCGCAGGAAACACAGACAGCACTCCGAAAGGAATATGGCAATGACTATGATACAAAAATAGAAATGCTTAAACGTGGTGTTACGACTTATGGTGGCCCTAAAATGGCAGCAAAGTTGCAGGCATCCGGACTTTTGGCAGATTATGAGATCGTTAAGATGTTCATTAATCTTGGAGAAATGAGTGCTGAGGCAGGAGTTTCTACAAAAACAGAGGGAAAAACTAACGGTTATAAATCTATTTCCGAAGGTGGTTCACTTGATTTTGGTGGAATATTTGACAAAAAACAATAGGAGATTTTAATATGGCAGTTTTATCATTGACTGACCAGCTTACATCTCTTGAAGTTGCAAAAAGAACTCAGGGAGTAAGCGAAGATTCGCGCAGAATCATTGAAGAGCTCACCGAATACAATGAGCTTTTGGTGGATGCACCTTTGATTGAAGCAAACGAAGGTACAGTACATTCAACACTTGTACGCACTGCAATTCCTCACGGAGAACACAGAGGCTACAATCAGGGTGTTGGTATGGCAGCAAGCCAGACAAAGACTATCAAAGATGTTATCTCTAACATCGAAATCTACTCACAGGTAGATAAGCAGATGGTAGACCAGAGTGCACATCCTAAAGATGTTCTCATGTCTGAGCAGGTTGCATTTATTGAAGGTTTGAGCCAGGATATGGCAGATGACCTTATGTATGGTGATCACAATGCTGATGAACGCTATACAAACGGTTTTGCAACACGCTACAACAACACTGCATCCGGAACAAGTAAGAACTGTATCTCTCTTGGTGGTACAGGTAATGCCTTAACATCTATTTATCTTATTAAATGGGCCCGCGATAAGGCACACCTTATCTATCCTAAGGGAAGCAAAAACCTTGGTGTAGAATATAACTTCCTTGGTGAACAGACTGTAAAAGACAGCAGTAACAAGGAATATCAGGCATATCGTGCACATTACCGCATCTCACGCGGACTTGCTATCCGTAACACAATGTCAGTAATCCGCTTGTGTAATATTGACCTTACTGCAAGTGGAATCGGCGACAAGATTGCTGAGTACATTGTAAAAAACATGGGTAATCTTGCACGTGGTGGTGGTACAGTATCTATTGCTTGTAACGCAGAAGTTAAGGGCGTTTTGAACTGGGCTGCTAATCAGAAGGTAAATGTACTTTACAACAAGGAAGATCCTTGGGGTAATAATGTACTTCATATTGGTGAAGCACGCATCCGCGAATGCCCTTCAATCCTTCTCACAGAATCAGCTATTTCCTAATTAAAGGAGGAATGGAACTATGCTTATTTCATGGTTTGACGCCAAACTTGATTTTGGCGAATCCAGCGCTTTTGGAAGTGCTGGCACTGTTGCAAGCGGAAACGTTTTGCAGATGGATAAGGCAGATCCTGGCCGTATGGCTGTAAATATCAGAATGACAGTTGCAGCTGCAGGCGGAACAAATGCTACCTTTGTTATTCAGGGAAGCTCAGACAATTCAAACTGGGCTACAGTTGCACAGACTGCAGTCATTGCTACTGCTTCTCTTACAAAGAACGCCGTATTTAATCTTGGAGTACCTCAGGGTTTCAATTACAAATACATGCGCGTTGCTGCAGTAACAACCGGAACTCATACAGCCGGTAAGTTTACAGCACAGCTTGATGTATACCAGGGAGTATAAGTCTTATGGCAGATTCTAAAGAGGCTATTCAGCCTACTCTTGATGAAGCTGTAAAGGCAGCTCCAGCTGGCAAAACCGATACTGTAAAGTATCGTGTTAATACAACTTGCTACTGGAATCTTACTTTTTACCGTGTAGATTCTGTGGTAGAAATACCTGCAAATCTTACACCGCCTAAAGATTATTTTACTAAGTTGTAACGAACAAAGGCACGGTGCCATAAAGTGCCGTGCCTTATTTTTTATAAGGTATAGGGTTTTAATATGAATATCGACAGACAGTTAGTTGCAAGAGCTTTTATAAAGGCCGGCGAAGAGCCTATTACAGATGATGAATGGCAGGAAGGAACAAGCAGCCGTGTACGTATTTCAAAGGAGTTTTACCTCGCAACAATACTGGATTCACTATCCTCTTATAACTGGACCAGCCAGAAGAAACGCGCAAGACTTACTGCGCTTGATACTAGCGATGCAGATACAGAAGAAAACCTTACAGGCTATGCTTATATGTTTTTGCTTCCTGCAGACTGCGCGAAAGTTGTGGCTATAAATGATGGCGACCCTTACATCGTTGAAGGCGGCTATATTTTCTGCGATATTGAAAGTCCGGTATTGCTTTATATCCGTAATTATTTTACGGGAAAATATGTTTATGAAGAAGTTGAAAATCCGGTTGAGGCCGATTTAGATAAATACTATATACGAGACGAAGAAGGAAATTATGAAAAGGCAGAAGTATGGAGCACTTTGCTTACATACTACATCCGCATCGAAGAAGATTATAACTTTTACAGCCAGCCTACATTTGATCCGGAACTATCCTCTTATATTGAATGCCGCCTTGCAGCTTCTATTGCATTGAAGCTCACAGCAGGTACAGATAAATACCAGATGCTTTATAACGAAGCACGCCTTATTGCAGACGGTGCAATGAAGCGAAGTGCAGAACAGGCAAAGAACAAGACAAAAGGAAATCCATGGTGGACGGACCAGCTTGGATTAACTAACGGAGGCAATGCATGCTTATAACAAACTTTGCATCCGGAGAACTGAGCCCTATGTTGAATGGCCGTGTAGACATTCAGCAGTACTATCAGGGCGCCAGCAGAATTGAAAACTTTGAAATTACACCTACAGGCGGAATACACCGTAGAATTGGAACAGAACGCGTTGGTAAACTTTTAGGTGAAACACGTTTAATTCCATTTATTGTAGACAGAAACGTGAGCTACATTTTAGAGCTGGGCCTTAATCCTTCTTATGATCCGCTTACACCAGGTTCCAAAAAAGGAATTATAAGGATATGGAGAAATCTTTTAGGATATTCAGTTGTACAAAGCGTATACACTGATTATGAAACATTATTAGAAATCCGCGAAATACAATATGCACAGAATTACGATACAATGATTTTAGTGCATAAAAACTATAAGCCATTTATTCTTAAGTTATCAGGAAGTACTTTTACCGGAAGCGATATGGAGTTTGATTTTATTCCGGATGTAGAACTTGATGACGACTACGACTACGTAATGATAGTTGCAGATTCTACCTTCCCTACAAAAGACGGACAGAGCTTTACTTACAAGCGCCTTATAAACGGAGTACCGACAACTTATACACAGACATTCAGTGAAGATATTACAGACTTTTACTGCATTGTAAACGGAAAACTTTATAAATGGAACGTGAGCCAGTGGGAAGTTTATGGCACTGATCCGGAAGCAGAAACAGGACTTTTTACAGACCCAGACGGTACAAAATATCCTGGATGCGTTGCATTCTTTAACAACAGACTTTATTTTGCATCTACAATGCACAAGCCTCAGATGGTATGGGGAAGCGCTGCGCCAGACAATTTTGGAACACGCTATAATGATTTTTGTACATACAAAAAGTATGTTACTGTAAACCGCGTTGTAAAGGATGCGGACCTTCACATATTCACTTGTGATATTGATGAAGATGATATAGACACAGTAAATCATACAACTACACTCACAAACGTAACGCAGGACTTTACTGCAGATGCAGTACTTAAAGAAGCTATTACAAAGTACTTTGTTTCCTCAGGCCTTGTGCCGGTAGGTACAAAAGTTATAAGCGCAACAAGTGACACTTTGACAATAGACACCGACAAGATAAATGTTGCATTCACAGACGACCATACTGTAGAAACAAACATTGTTATGTCTATTCAGTTATGGCGCACTGTAGATACAGCAAGTGCAGAAGATTATGAATACATGGTAGTGGCAAATAATATCACTACTGCAGACTGCGCACTCTTTTTTGAACTTGCAAGCGACCAGAACGACGCTATAAAGTTTATGTCATCTAACCGTTTCCTTGCCATAGGAACAGAAAGCAGTATATGGAGTATTGACCCAGGTA
>Ga0310786_10000972_pt1 | contig 45827 bp, 45 predicted proteins | sample AusTroGonzalo_MG_FD_203881 | JGI IMG/M metagenome (GOLD analysis project Ga0310786, IMG submission 203881) | Bovine rumen microbial communities from tropical cattle in Woodstock, Queensland, Australia - Gonzalo_03 (v2) (version 2) | ecosystem: Host-associated > Mammals > Digestive system >...
AGCAAGTACAGACACGCCATCAGTAGGGGTAGGGGATAAGATAATGTTTAAAGGTACAATAACACCTACTTCAACTGGCATTGGTATGTTCAGTTCAAGTTCAGAGTTTGATGTAGAGGGTAATGCAATGTCATTGTTATATGGTGACAACTTCATTGGTGAGACTAGTTTAAGTGATAAGAGTTATGCATTTTACTACTTATTCTACCAATCTAGTGTTGTAAGTGCAAAGAATTTAATACTACCAGCAACAACATTGGCAGAAGGTTGTTATTATGGTATGTTCGATAGTTGTTCTAGTTTGACGGTAGCACCAAAGTTACCAGCCACAACATTGGCAAATTATTGTTATAATGGTATGTTCGGTTTTTGTACTAGTCTGACAACAGCACCTCAGTTGCCATCAACGACATTGGCAAATTATTGCTATTCTAATATGTTCTTTAGTTGTCGTAGTTTAACGGTAGCACAGCAGTTACCAGCTACGACATTGGCAAGTTATTGTTATCGAGAAATGTTCGAAAGTTGTACTTCATTGCAGACAGCACCGCAATTACCAGCATTGACATTGGCAAATTATTGCTATCAAAATATGTTCAGAAGTTGTTCGAATTTGACTGAAGCCCCAATATTGTCTGCTACGACATTGGTTAATTATTGCTATCAAAATATGTTCAGAGGTTGTTCAAGTCTGAATAGCATTACTTGTCTTGCAACTGACATATCAGCTAGTAATTGTACACAAAATTGGGTAAGTGGCGTTTCAGAAAGTGGTGTATTTACCAAGGCAAATGAAATGAGTGGATGGACAATTGACAGTGTTAATGGTGTTCCTAGTGGATGGACAGTTCAAGATATAACACTTCCTTATGATAAGCAGTATTTCACACTTGTACCGATAAGTGCTGCATCAACATTCCAATTCTCAAATGCTGGGCTTTCATACAGCCTTGATAGTGGTTCAACTTGGACAGCTTTGGAAGCAAGTACAGACACGCCATCAGTAGGGGTAGGGGATAAGATAATGTTTAAAGGTACAATAACACCTACTTCAACTGGCATTGGTACTTTCAGTTCAAGTGATAAGTTTGATGTTGAAGGTAATGCAATGTCATTGTTATATGGTGATAATTTCATTGGTCAAACAAGTTTAAGCGGAAAGGACTATGCATTAAAGAGTTTATTCGCTTATAACAAAAATATTATTAAAGCTGAAAATATGATATTACCAGCTACGACATTGGCTAGTTATTGTTATCAATATATGTTCAGATTCTCTAGTCTAAAAACAGCACCAAAGTTACTAGCTACGACATTGGTTAGTCAGTGTTATAATTGTATGTTTCAAAACTGTGGTGGTATAAATTCGATTACTTGTTTGGCTACTGATATATCAGCTTCATACTGCACATCAAATTGGTTGCAAAATGCTTCCTCATCTGGTACATTCACAAAGGCAGCATCAATGACATCTTGGGGTAGTGGTGGTAGTGGTATACCAAATAATTGGACTGTATTAGATTATTCAGAATAAAATATAAAATTATGATAAAATATAATAACAATAATATTAATGATTGGTACTATGATAGCAATGACATTGCCAAAGTATACTATAATGGCAATGTCACCTATCAACGTGTATGGGTATCACCAATCCAAGACCCACACCAACCTTGTTATGATGTAACCACTAGCATATCTTCGTACACTGGTTCTATGAACACCGTTTTTGCTTCTGATGCAGATAAGTGGTATAAACTTAACAATCTCAACGAATATGAAGAGTACGGTTTGTATGGAAGCGGTCTTTCCATCACAACATATGAAGGAAAACTGACAATTTATGATGGTTATGAGTACATTTATAGCGGTGGTTCTTGGGTAAGCGTTGGAGAAGTTAGTGGAAGTACTGCAACGTTACCAAATGTGCCATTTGTCTTAAACTATAATGCAAAGGATTATGATACTAACACACATACCATTTCAAAAACAAGTGGACAAACAAAAGAGGTTGATGCTGTTTGCACATATAACACTAATAATGTTGTTGACCATTCATCTGATGGTTATATATCCATAACTGGAAATACTCGTTTCGTTATTAGTGGAGGTACTACATCTTTGATTAGAACAAACACAGAAACTGGATGCACAATGACAATCGTTTCAAAAGTCAAAACATCTAGTGGTTATTCAATTCTAACTAGCAGAGGTGGTACTACAGCCTCTCAAATGCATTGGATGTGGCGTTATCTAACAAATGGTATATTTCTGCATGGCTCAAGCAGTTATAATACTGTAACATATAGTGTAAACACAACTTCTGAACCAATAACAGCATCAGTTAGAGTAAATTGGAATAATGGTGTTCAGCAAGTTATAAATGATTGGACTAATAACGGAAGTTACAGTGGAGCATTTCAATATGGTAGCAGTTCTAGCATAAACAATGACGGTTCATTATTTTGTGATTATCTGACTGCTAATATGGAGTTTTGGAAAGGTGATTTCTATTGGGTTTATATGTCACAATCAACATTAACGGATGAACAAATACAACAAGTAATAGCGTTCAATGAAAGTGGAGAAACAAAACCAGAATATCCAATGTATTATGCAGAATTACAAGACCCACCTCAGAATCTTGTATTTTATGATATAAGAGAAGCAAATAACTATGAATGTCCTTATGTTGGGTTATATGCAACCATTGGAGGTGTTGATTATCTCTATTGTGAAACTGATGAGTGGATGACATTATATGACTATGTTGAGGTTGTTGGAGATTACATATGCGAGGATGGAAACAAGTATAAGAAACTCCAAGAATATGAAAGAAATATTGATGGAACAATGCAACCATTGTTACCACCTATATATACCAAAGGTGATTTGATAGAAGAAGGTTCGGATGATTGTAATACATCATATGAAAATCAATATCTGACATTTGTGGCTGAAACTGATGGAGTGACATTCACATTGGCTGGAGGTAATTCTTCAAACGTATTCCAATATTCTCTGGACAATGGTTCAACTTGGAATAACTTGCAGATTGGTCAAACATCACCAGCTATCAACACCAATGAGAAGATTCTATGGAAAGCTAGTGGTCAAACCATCAACAATAATATTGGAATTGGTACAATTCGCCCATCAGCAGCAGCAAGGGTTCAAGGAAATATAATGTCAATGTGCTATGGTGACAATTTCAGTGGTCAGACAACGATTCCAGCAAACTTCCAATTAAGAAATATGTTCAGTGCTGCAACGAATATCACAAGTGCAGAAAATTTAGTATTCCCAGCTACAACAGTAACAAAACAATGCTATTCTCAGATGTTCCAAGGCTGTACTGGTTTAACTGTAGCACCAAAGATAATAGGCACATCTGCTACCACTTTTAACGGTGATTATTGTTGGTCAGATATGTTCCATAATTGCACATCATTGACAACTGCACCGATATTACCAGCAGCAACGTTGGGAAATGCTGTTTATTGGGCTATGTTTGAAGGCTGTACAAATCTAAGCAATGTGACTTGTCTTGCCACATCAAAACAATCAAACTCTACTGGAGGTTGGCTATCCAATGTTGCATCTTCTGGTACATTCACCAAAGCACCAAATACAACAATTTGGGCTAGTGGAGCAAATGGTATACCTAATGGATGGACTGTGGTAGAATATGGTGAAGATGATGGCGGAGAAAATGGAGCTACATTTGATGATGCTGAATAACGCATTTTAAAGCCCTACAATCGTTTAATTGGTTGTAGGGCTTACACTTTATCATCTGATGCATAGAAATGGCTCTAGAGGGCTGGAAAATGGTCTTATTGCCAATTATTCAAATCGTATTAACAATTGACAATAATCATCGTTATCGATTAGTTGAAATTTTACATTTTCATATTGTTTTAATTTTGATTTATCAAAGGAATTATAAAGTCCTCTGGAAATCCACAAACAAATTACGTTAATTCTGCTTGAAACTGTATTGTGTGTCTTGTTCCAGTCCAAACCATTCTCAATCTTCTCTTCAATCTGTTTGTAACAGTCTTTCGTCTTCTTAATCATAATAACTTTGTTTTTAAATTAATAATCGGCTGCAAAGTTACAAAAAAATATGCGTGTCACATTAAAAACACGCATATTTTTTTAATTACCTACCAAACTCATATCTCAATGTATTTGAGAAGAAGCTAAACCAAGCTGGTTTCTTGTTCGACCCATAAGGGACTTCATTGTTCCTCTTGTTGTAGTCTATTTGGTGCTTAATAGCCCTCAAATAGTCCTTGAATGAAATGTCACCAAGGCTAGGTCTAATCTCTGCCCAAGCCTTAAGATAAGCCTCATACCAACCACCACCATTGGCTTTGGAATCCTCTGAAAACTTCTTCCTAATCTCATCAGCCTCTTGAATAACTTGTCTTCCAACTTCAATCTCTTCATCAGTAAGTTCCAACTTTGAATTCTTCAAATCGTTAATGGACTTTCGTAGTGCAGCAGCAGCATAACGAGGGTTAATTGTATCATTCTTATGCAACGTGTCTTCCGACTTGCAGAAATCGATAAGCCTTGTATAATTCTCATTATTTCTCAGTGAATAACTATAAATGAAATCCAACACACCCCAAGGCTTTTGACCTTGATTAAGTTCAATAACCCTTTTGTCAAAGTATTCCTCTGAAACGTTTTCATAAATAACCCTCAATATTATGTTATCCAACACACCCTTCTCCAAAACCTTAATCATAGCTTTGAATCTACAATTACCATCTATAATTTGTAGGGTGTTAATGTCAACAATAATTGGAGGCATCTTATTCATACCACCATTCTGGATAATTGCATCAGCAATCTCATTAACGTGTTTCTGAATGGCATCATCCCTACCACCTCTGTTAAGCAAATAAGGGTAGAAAAGCTCACTAGGATTAATCACATTGCTGTCATATGAATAAATTTTCTCAAATTCGACAGCATCAACTCTTGGAACACCAAACTGTTCCTCTTTAATGTTTCTATTCATTTTACTTTATTTTTTAAATTGTTAATAAATAAATTATCTGATATAACGCTCAATGAGCGTGTTTTTTCTTTTAAAAATGTCCAACATCTATTTTCACAAACCGAGTTGGACTAATAAAAATGAAAGATTTTTTAAGTGTTTAAAACTAAATCATATTTTACCTTATATCATAACAATAATTTTGTCGAAATCTAAGTTCAGATTCAATAACCTTTTCAAGCTCTTCAACATATGCTTTCTTTGCATTTTCGACATCTTCAATATATGCTTCCTCTTCTAACTTGTTTAGAACCTCATTTCTAATACATTCTGCAACATACTCACTAGGATTATCATACTCTTTGGCAGCATCATCGTTGTAATACTTATACCAGTCTTCAATTATTATACAATCTTCTATTGGGTAAAAACTAAACCGCCATTGACCATTCTCTTTATTTAAATGATACTTCATCCTTTTTAATATTTCAAAATTTTCCTCATTATTCCGATGGGCAGTCAAAAATTGTACTAGCAAATCATTACTAGTCATTTTTATAAAGTTTATCAAATCTCTACTACACATATACTACCTCCTTATTTTGTAATACCAACACTTTTCTTTTAAAAGTGTCCAACATCTATTTTCACAAACCGAGTTGGACTAAAATAATAACAAATGAAATTAAAATAAAATAAAATTAGACAAAATGTCCAACTATTCTTCCAAATATTCTGTAATCTGACTTTCAAAATCATCTAGATGTATGCAAGCTGCACCAAGTTGCTTCTTATATTGTTTATACTTGTCATATCCAACACAAGTGGTATTGTCTGTAATAATCCATTGTCTTCACCATCATAATCATCAGCATTATAATCTTCCCAAGCAATGTGATTGATGGCATATTTGATAATGTCAATGTCACTCTGACTTAGCCACAACTCAACCTTCTGTGACTTAAAATAATTTTCATTCTTTGCCATATTATTCTTATTTTATTTTATATGTTCCAAAATAGTTGATATACCTCTTATCTATTATAGGTTGTTTTACCTTCCACTCAGCAAATGATGCAAATTCACCAACATCATCCTTCTCCACCTCCACTTCAATACCTCTCTCATCAATTTCAAGCATTACATACTTATCAAGAAAGAGTTGATTCTTTGCAATGTCATCTGCAACTGCAATAACTTCTCCACTGATTGGATTGCGATACGATTTGTTCTCAAACAAGTAGATATACCCTTTCTCTGATAGTTCAGAGTTAGAACCAATGTTCGCTATAAGACCTTCCTTGAGTATCTTTCTAGCATTCTCTTCTGTTGTAATGTGATAATACATATTCCTTTCTTATTTAAAAATTTCATTAATCATTTCATCTGTAATAATCGCACTACCAATGTAGCTCTGCAATTCTTCAACGTACTTATCAACAGCATCATCATCATCCAAATCAATGTTGTTGAACTGTGCAAGCTTCTGCTTAATCTCTTCCTCAGTTGTAATCTGAATAAATTCTACTTTTGCCATAAAAATTTCCTTTCTTATTTTAATGGTGTATAATCGTTTCTTTTAGGTGGGGTGAACAAGTTATCCACCCCATTGTTAAAATGCTCTCAGAATGGCTTATTTTTCCTTTGGAGGGAATGCTATCACCGCATCACCCACAATTGGTAATCCATAGTTATCAAAACCTTCACTTCTCATTAAAGATGTGGCAAAGTCATTTGGTTCAAGCTGCTTGTTAAGCCCATCTTCATCACAAATGATGGTAATGCCACTTGGAAGGTTAATGCAACCAACATAATCACACTTAAGCACACTGCATAGGAACTTAAGGCATTCCTTGGTAATCTCCTTACAATCCCAACCATCGATTGTTAAATAGTTAGCACCCTTTGGACTGTTAGCTGTTACAATAAATGGCTTTCCATTTTTAACTAGTTCATCGAACTTCTTCTTGGTCAGCATATAGTGACCGATTTCTTGAATTTGAATCATACCTTATTAATTTTAATAGTTAATATATTGAATTTAATTATTCTCTTTTTAAAAACCCCATTACCATCTTCACAGACAAATGGGGAAAAATATGAAAAAATCAAAAAACTTTTATTTATTTACCTTTTCCAAATAGAGTTCAAGTGTGTCATCAAGGTTATCTTCCCACTCACTCTTCTCAAAGTTCCAATACTCAGCAGCAAGTTCATATACATCTTCTTCCTTGAGTGTCTTGATTATGAATTTTGCAGCCTCTACATCTTTTTCACACACCTTTTGCAAATTCTTCGGTGTCGGTAAACCGTTGAAGATGACTGTGTAATCCATACCGTTGTCAACTTTTGTAACTGTAATGAACATTACCTTGTTTTTTCGCTGTGTGTTAATGAGATGCAAGTTAACACTGTACTCAACTTCACCGTTGAAGTAACTAATCAAATTTTTAATCATAATAAATAAATTTAATACCTTTCTCTATACTTTATACTTAAAAGGTGATAGAGATTAACCTTGTTCTTCTGAACATTGCAAATGTATGAAAAAAAGTTGGAATAACCAAATTTTTAGCTTAACATTTAACAGATTTTAAGAAATAAAATATTATTATAAATCTATAATAATTTTGATAAGTTATATAATATATTATATATATTATAAAATAATAGTTGGAAGAAAATTTGTCTTTTTGAACTATTTTTTATATCTTTGCAAAAATAATTGTTAATATATATGCACTTTTTTCAAAGTCACATATATTTAATATAGAATGAGGTTGCAAACTTATTCTTTTTATACAGTTAGGAGGGTTTCGTCAAGTGGTTTTATCTCCCTCCTAACTTATCTTAAAAGCCACTTGGACGAATAATAAGATAAAACTAAAGTACAATGAGTAAAAGGAAAGTAAAAAGATGCTCTGATTGGGAGTTTCTGCCAGTTGAAGTACAGAAGAGCAAGAAGATTAAGACAATTACTGAAAAGAATGTTTTGGCTACACTATGTTTTCAATATCTAAGTCATAGCATATATGCAAGCAAAAACGATGGTTGGTTCTACTGCTCTCAAAAAGATATTGAGAATGGTTCAAATATAGAACATAGTCAAGTTAATAGAGTGCTGTTGAAACTTATTATGCAAAGACTAGTAGAAAGGAAAAGCGGTACAAACCATAGATGCACGCATTATAAACTCCATCCAAGCATAGTTGAATTACTACTAAAATCAGTAGAAATTGAAGAGGATTCTGAACTTAATGATACACTAGATGAAAAACAAGTTAATGACACACTAGTAGAAAATGCATTTGATGAAGAAGCTAATGACACACTAGATAAGATAAGACTAGATAAGATAAGCTTAGATAAGCATAGCTTAGATAAGCTTAGATTATCTGAATATAATGATAATGATTTTGAGGCTCAAAAAGCACCTCAAAATCATCATAAAGTTGATACAAAATTACTATATGAAAACTGGTGTATAAATCTTAATAAGTGTAAAACAAAAGATGAACTTATGAAAACTATAGAAGAAAGTGTTGAACAATATCAAGATAACATTGAAGATTTTGAAGATACCAATTATTTTGAAAGATATAAAGAGAAATGTGATTATAGGTATGCAATATTAAAAAATAAATAAACACGCATTTGGAGCTTTTCCATCTGAAATGGAAAGCTCAAATGCTTAAATAAAAAAAGGATTATATCAATGGAGAATTTAAAAGATTTGGTCAGTGTGTACACAAGGTACATCAACTCTCTCAAAGCAGATGGTGCTGACATCGAGACAAACTACACCAAGATGAGTGAGTACATCAAGAAGCATTCTGATGAGGATTGGTTAACGTATCACCTACTCCAAGACTGCCACATCAACTACTTAAGGGCAAAGCATAAGAATCTAGACGGTGTTGAGGTTAGTCAAGTAATTATGAAACTTATCAGTACCAACTGCGACAGCAAGACTGTCAACTATGTTAGGGAAATGCTAGTGTTCATCAACGAGAAGAATCAAAGGGAAATCCGTTCTTACCTACCAACACTGTACAAGTACTTCTCACCAAAGTCACAAGAAGAGGCTACCTATATGAAGGAAGAGTTTTCGCATATGCTCTCAATGGGATTGGCTGTCAGTGCTGATACCTTCTCAGTTGTTAATATGATGGCTACCTTCAAAGAAAAGAAAACTTGCTCACCAGCCACTTCACTAGAGGCACTACAAGAGACCAATGCGGAAAATGAGCAAATCTTCAAGGAACTAAAAGCAAAGTACTTCAAGAGGATTGAAGATGAAATGACACTCCAAAATTGCAGATTCTTAGCTGACAAACTGCTCCTAGAAATGAACACCAAAGAGCATATGCCAAACAACGACATAGCTAGAAGACTCACCAACGTTATAAAGATTAAGGCTGAAAAACGAATACACCAACTGCTCCTAGAGCCAACCAAGAATGAACTTGAAGAATCATTTGAAGAAGCATAAAATTAAGCGTGTAGCCTAAACGCTACACGCACTTTAAAAACAAAATAATATGAACTACAAAACACTGATTATCACATTATGCTTCAACGAAATGGACATTCTACCCTTCGTTGAACAATACTGGCGTCGCATTGCTACCAAGGTATTGGTGCTAGACAATGGCAGCACTGATGGCAGCATTGAATATCTCTCCAACTTACATTATGTTGAAGTCCGTCACTTCGATTCCAACGGTCAAAACGATGTCATACAGAAAACGGTCAAGGAACAAGCATACCTAGAATTCAAAGACCAATATGAAATCATCGTACTGTGCGATATGGATGAACTATTCTACTTCCAAGACTATGAGAAGGAAATTGACAAGATGGTACAAGGGAACTATAACTGTATGCTACTACCTCTCTATAGCCTATGCGAAGACAAAAGACCAGATTACAATCCAGACTTGCTGTTACACCAACAATGCCATAAGTTCTATAAGCAGAGGATGAATCATATGAGAGGTTTGGAAAACTATACCAAAATCAGCATCTTCAACACCAAGATAACCGATGTTGTGGCAATGTCAGTTGGTCAACACTATGTCCAAACAGCACCAACGATGAATGTAATGGTTGCTGATAACGCGTTTGGACTGCACATCGATAAAGGCTTTGGACTTCAATACAAGTGGATAATAAGACAAAAGATGTTCAAGAACTTGTCAGAAACAAACAAGAGAGGTGGTATGGCTGTAGAGTACGGTATGAGCTATGACCAATTGAAAGCTGAGTATGAAAGGAATCAATCAAAAAGTTTTGACATAAACCTATAAAATAAAGCCGTAGGAGCGTTCAAAACTCCTACAGCTTATAAGTTATCCACCCAACTGGAGAAATGCTCTCAGAACGGCTGGAAATAGCCTTATTTCAAATCAGTGCATCTACGGTTAGTACCATACAGTTGTTTCATAGGGTTAGGGTAGTTCAATTTGCCAATATTCTCTTGACAACACTTGCAACCACAAGAGCAGCAATCTAGGTTAGGATAATACTCAGAATGCTCACAAAGCCATTTCTTGCAATAGTCCTTTCTAGCCTCAACTTGTGTCCTTAGATGTTGCTGGAAATAGGTCATATCCTTCAAGTCCAATGAATCACTGTTGTCACTCTTGCCCTTGGTCACTCCTACCTCACTTATATGCGCCCATATCACTGGTAATGCCTCATAAGCCACAGCAAAGCCTAGGTAAGGATATATAGCCTCAACTAGAGCAGTTGAATTGGCATCAGACAAGTCATTCTCAGCAACCTCTTGAAGAAGATTCTCATACAATGTGTGACCAATTATAGGCTCAACCCAAATGGTTTCAGCTAACTTGATGTAGTTATGCAACTCCTTCATATTGTAGTTCAATGGAACTGGGCTAAACTCCTTTAACCACTTCTCGTTAATAATAGTATTCTGTATCATATTACTTCTCAACTTTTTGCTCTTCAACGTTATTTTCATCCTCCTTCTCTGGATTCGTTCCCTCAGTTCTCTCTTCAACATTGGCATCATTGCCAAAGTCGTTAAAGCTAAGAGGCTTCATTATAATCTCAGTTTCAACACCGTTCATCTTCAACATCTGATTCAATGTTCTAACCACAGCCATACGGTTGTTGTTACCAGTTAACTTGTTATAAAGCTGATAGGCAGTTTCCAACTTGTCAGCCTCAGAAGCAAAACCACTGTTACCCACATCTGGCATTCCAACCAAACTTGCATTTGGAATTTGATGTGAAGCCAATATCCTTGATACAGTCCTCTCATTTGCTGATGCATAAAGATTGATGTTCCCACTGTTTGCAGCAAAAGGCACAAATTCTGGTTTCTGCTCTTCCACATTGTTTCTGAATGTAACCATTAGACTGTTTGCTCCATCCGAACCTTGGAACATCCTTGTAACATTGTTGATAATGCCTTGCCTTTCCTCATCAGTCTCAACATCATTTAAGACCAACATTCCGCTGGGTACAAAGTTGTTTACAGTTGTCTTAAGGTCAAAGTTTACATATTCAATTTCGGATTGAATGGACTTAATACCAGCTTGGTAATGAGGCTGCGTGTAATAAGTCATCGCTGGTGAATACTGTCGGTACACATACAAATAAGGCTTGCCATTTTCAATGACTGATTCATCCCTCATATCAAATGCATCGATTTGGAATGGAGGAAACTGACCATTAGCAGTCCAATCATTGCAAATCCAATAAGATGTTATCTGACCATCTTCATCATACTCACTCCAACGTACCTTGTCTAGAGGCATATGCCAAAAGGAGAATGTCTTTCCATCATTGTTCATAATTATTTGGATTGCATAACTTCCATACAACATATAATCCAATGAAATGTTTCTTATCAAATCATCCCAAGAATACTGGTAATTTGGAACAACTTCATCACCATTCAACTTCATCTGCTCAAAATCAACACCATTACCTAGTATTGACTGTACTCCAAAATTAATACAAGCTCTATGTGTCGGACTCTGGTTATATAAGTCCAATAACAAGTTTGGATAATTGTTCTTGATACCCCAATTAACCCAACCAAGAGCATTCTTCCTTGTGATTGCACTACCCTCAATCATCTTCTCAAAATTTGTAATAAAAACACCATTCCTATTCTGAGGAATCTTAGGTTTGTTCTTACTTCCAATAGGTCTACTCATATTTTATCTATTTTTATCATTATTTTAAGTTTAAATAAACATATTTACTTATAAATGTCTGTTTATAATAAAAAAATATGATAACTATAGTAACAATCAACCTAAACAACCGAAATGGGCTAAGACGAACAATTGAATCAGTTGTATCTCAATCCCTAAAAGACCAAATAGAATACATCATCATAGATGGTGGTTCAACCGATGGCTCAACTGATATTATAGATTTATATAAAGACCAAATTGACTATTGGGTAAGTGAAAAAGATGAAGGATTATATAACGCAATGAATAAGGCAATACCACACATCAATGGAGATTATGTACTATTCCTAAACAGTGGTGATTATCTATGTGATACCAACGTTATAGAAAATATTATAAATGAATTGAACAAAGATATTGTATATGGTGATGAATGGAAAGACCGAGGAACATCAAAGTACATTTCAAAATACCCAGATAAGTTGGATGAAGCATTCTTTAAGAAAACAGCATTGCCACATCAATCAACATTCATAAGAAGTGAATTGATGAAGAAAATACCATACTCAGAAGAGTGGAAACTTCTAGGTGATTGGTTATGGTTCAGAGAAAGAATTATCGAAGATAAGGTAACATATAAACACGTAAAGACACCAATAAGTGTATATGGATTGGATGGAATATCTACCAAACAAAGAAATGTACACAACGATGAAAAAAAACAGTATTATAAAGAAAAAAATATTACCTAAAATTTTGTTTTTAAGAAAATTTTATATATCTTTGCATTGTTAAGTTAAGGAAGCAACCAACAGTTAACGTTAAGCTTCATAACTTATCACATTCGATGTAACTTTCGGTATGGGTGAGGATTCTTTCTGATTTGCCATTATTTTTTGGATTTAATTAATTATATTATCCTTTTTTCTTTCCCTCACCCGTACTTTTTGAAATTGCAAACTATTTATATTAAAATAGAATGTTATGGGAAAAGTTAGACAAGGACTATACCTCCAAGAATGGTTGGAGCAGCAAAGACAAAAAAGGCAAAGAAGAAAAGAAAGAGAAGAGCTAAGACTCCAGAGAGAAAAAGAAGAAATAGAGAAACAAAAAGCAAAACAAAAGGCAAAGGAAGAGAAGAAACTTAAAAAGGAGAGAGAAAAACAACAAAGACAACAACAGCGAGAAGAAGAAATACTTCAACACTCAATATATGTCCAAAATAGGACAATCCAGATTTATAGAACAAATGGGAGACGTGCACCTTTTAGCAGCGAAGATGATTTATATAACAGTTGGGAAGAAATAAGATACGAAGAAGATAAAGAGAATGGAAGAATTAACTGGGAACGTCTCCCTTTACTAATCGAAGAAACTAGAAAACTAATCAATGGCGAAAGTAAAAGTAGAAAAAGAAGGACAAGCATATGAGGTTAATTTTAAGGATAAATTGGTAACATATCAACAAAGAAGCAAAGAAGCAAGAATAAGAGAATTCAAAAGATTTCTAGAATCAAAATTCAGCAAACGATGGATGGAACAACCACATAAGGTTACAGTTCTAGAGAAAGAATATATTAGAGAATTCTTTAATACAATATAATTGTTGTGTTTTTCATATATATTAAAAAGTAACTTATGCTTAGACTCCCTCCACTTGTGAAAGCAGAGGGAGTCACTTTTTTATTAATCAACAATAGATACAGCACCAACAAGGTCACTCTCTTCTTCTAACTCCTTAATGTAAGTTGAAATGGTATCTACGCTACGCCCAAGCAGAGTAGCCAAAGCCAATGGACTACCACCCTTTGAAAGATACATTTGCGCGTATGAATGCCTATAAGAGTAATACGACACATCTTCTGGTATCAACGGTATATCATCCTTGTTCGTAACATTCCTCTGAATAATCTCAGCATTCACAACCTTAATCCATTCTCTAAACTTTGAAATATGATTGGATAACCAATTTGAAACTTTCTTATATATAACAAGCTTATCATCCTTAACACCATCTAGCACTGGTAACAAATAACCATTCCTAGTCATTAGGAATGTCTGAATCATTACCCTAGAATACATCGTATGAGCCTTAATCCTAATCTTAACAGCCATCTTGGTCTTCTGCCTCTTGCCGTCCCAACAGTAATAACTCTCACCATCAATATCCTTAACCTCTAAATCAGCAATCTTCAATTGACATAAATCCACTGGAGCCAAACCTTGAAACAGCAGCCCACATAGCCAAAAGTAACGTGCAAATAAATCACTAGTCCTATCAGTTAACTTCTCAATTGCACCGTCCTTGTAACTCCACATCTTGCCATTAACATCAATAACATCAGCCAAGAACATTTCCTTCATAACCTCAATGCTCCTATAGTGAATATATACACTCTTTGCACTAGTCTTATACTTCTTATTAAGATTAAATCTTTTAAATGGATTATCTCTAACTATACCCTCTTCAACAGCGAACTTACACAGAGCAGCCAATTTACTTAAAGTCATTTTAATTGTACTCTCCTTCATTCCACTATCCTCTAGATGCTTTGCATAACCTTTTATAACCTCCAAAGTAACCTCTTGAATCTTCTCAATCTTCTTATATGAAATAAAAGAGTTATAGAAGGATTTCCAGACCTTTCTAGTCGTTGGAGATAACGAAACAGTATACTTATCCATCAACCCTTTGAAATCATCGTCAGAAGGCTGGAAAACAACCTCCTTCTCCAATATCATAGATGGAGTATAAACAACACCTTTCAATTCAAACTTATTCTTCCTCTCAATGGCATCGGATTTCAACTTCTGCAAGACAGCATTAATACTAGAGTAATTTGGATAACCTTTCTTGATGCATTCGTTACGCTTATCCCAAAAACGAGGAATGCAAGAATAACCAGTTGATACCTCCTTCATACCATTGAAGGACACTCTTAAATAGATGGGATTAGAACCATCTGCTAGAACCTTGCTAGTTCTTAGCAATAACTTGATTGTAGCACTAGAAACTTTCATAATTTAAACCATTTGATAAGACACGTTATTTAATTCGACCACAAATTTAGGACTTCTTATCAAATTCACAAAACTTATTGATATAAAAGATGTTAACGATTTCTTAAAAAGAATTACATTTTTAGTTATTAATATCGTTTGATAACCGCTTTAGTAGTGATACTGAGGCGGTTATGTTTTTTATATACCTTTCAGGACACGTTACAGTACATTTTATATCATTTTTTCAACTCTTGATATAAATCAAGTATTTTTTTGAGTACTTTTTATTTTATTTGGATATTTATATATAAATAATCTAATTTAAAACTATAATTTAATATGGATAGAGAGTATTCTTTTAAAATTGAAAACGAAGATTATGACTTACTTCAAGAGTTCAACAAAGTACTTAATCTAATTGACTTGGGGAGAACACCTAGAAACCATTACAGTGATGCTAGTGGAAAAACAACAGATGGAAAGATGATGAACATTGAGATTAAACGAAGAAACCAGAATCTATTGCCAAACCTAACAATAAGTGGAGAGACATACACAGCATCAACCATCTATATTGAAACACATAAAGCTGGTTCTCTATATCTTGATTACACAACAAATAATCTTATTCCAATCTATATAAACTTCCTTAATGATGGTGTGGTGGTATTATATAACTTATTGAGATTGTCAAAGAGACCAGAAACGGTGGTGAAGAAGATATACAGCAAACTATATCAATCCTATGAACTGTCAAAGAGAGAAGAGTTACTACTACAAGATGCTTGGATATACAAGAAGGATGAAAATAATGAATACAAATTGATTTATAAACCAAATGTCTGATGCAAGATTATTCCTAGAATATATCAATGATAATTATGAGATATTGAAAAACAAATATAAAACAATGTGTATTCAGAACCAGTTAAATTGGGATGAAGACGTGTTTTCAAATACAATATTATCTTGTTATAATGCCATCAATAAGAAAGGTAAATTGGACGATACATCAAACCAAGGAATAGAGAATTATTTCTTTAGGAGTTTCAAACAGAATGTCCAGAGGGAAAGACAATATTGTAGGGTAAGCAAGAGAGATTTAAACTATAACTCAGATAGCATTAATCTAGCCTATGAGAACTGGTTTAATGACACCAAGGACACAGCAATAAACAAGATTAGAAGTGACCTATATAAGGACTTTGCCACATTGTACATAATGCATAGAGTGGAAGATGAATTTGATGCTGAACATTTCAGATTATTCAATTTGAAGACATTGATTCCAGATATGACATATAAGAAGTTACAAGAGAAAACCAAATGTACAAGTTGTAGACAGAAGGTTATTGATGTTAGGAATTGGGTAAGAAATAACGTGTCGAAAGCGGAAATAAAGAAAGCTTTTAATTTAATGTATGGCAATTTGCTATAAATAAATATGTTAATTAAAATGGGATTATGATATTGATAATTAAATTTATGTTATTGTTGATAGGGTGTTTTATTGGATATTCCCTAGGCTGGTATTTTACCGAAGAGTGTAGATTAGCTGATAAACACCCAATATTCGACTTTGAAGCATTCAAATGTAGACAGTGCCTTTCATTCCATATAACTTGGGTGACAACAACCATAATGGCACTAGCATTCAATGACTGGATTATGTTAGGAGTAGGTCTATTCTTTGCCTTTATGATATTTCTGGCAATTAGAATAGATGAGAGAAATAAAACGATTAATTTAGATGATTATGAAATGGACAAATGAAGATGTAAAATTGGTAGAAAAGTTCATTGATATACGTAACAAAGGATTCTATGCTAATGGTGGTGAGCTAACAACAGTATACAATAGAGTACTGGAAAAGAACGTAGCAAGTACCAACTGTGGAAGCTGCATCAGACAACGCATAGCAGAGCTGGAAGTGGCTCTCTCGCAGTTCAAAAAGCAAATGGAGGTGAATAATACATCTGAGGAAAATAAAGAGTCTACAAGCCCTAATAATGAGGCTGTAAAAGCCGACAAAAAGAAGGCTGGAAGACCTAAGAAAACAGATTAAGCTATGTTGGCAAAATCACATAGTTTACCAAGCAAGAAAGATAGAAAAGCGAGGAAAACACCAGCATCAGAGGGTATGCCAACATTAACAAAGAAATATGGTGTCGCTGATGATTTGGTTGGTCTTGTATATGTCGATATTGCAAATGGTGCATCTAGGAGTGATTGCATTGAGAAGATTACCAAAGGATTGTATGAGGGTATGGAGAGACCTCTAGCTGCTAGGACTGCTGCCAATTATTATAACGCTGCTCTAGATAGGTTTGCAGTGGATTGTGATATTGAGGCTGAGAAGTTAAGGAAAATGTTCTATGGACGTTATGAATCATTATTGGCTGATGCCATTGAGAAGGGTGACATATATAATGCTAGGAATATACTTGACAGTATGAGTCGTATTTTTGGAATAGAACGAAAAGACCCACAAACGCAAGTTAATATTCAAAATAATGCAGATGGAATCAAAATATCATTTGGATTCAATAATGATATTGTTGATGGAGAAGTAGTTGATGAATAAGCGGTTTTGATAGAACATCTATAATTAAATGTTGCAATGGAGGTCGTTATGTAAAAGGCAAATGGGTGAAAATAACTCAACATAAGGGATATAAATGGAATTACGATTCGATATTAAATTAACAGAAGGACAAAAGGCAGCATATGATTTGTGTCATAACAAAGATAACAAGAGGGTTATACTGTGTTATTCTCGTCAGTCTGGTAAATCAGTTCTTGCAGAAATTCTTCTTATTGAACATTTATTCAAAAAATATACATTTAACGCGTATATATCACCAACATTCCAGTTGGGTAGAAAGGTTTATAAGGAAATAACTCAATTATTGGAGGGTAGTGGGATTATTAAAAAGGCAAATTCGACAACATTAACAATTGAAACAATTTATGGGTCTACTCTCCAATTTTATTCAGCAGAAGCTTATACAGCCATCAGAGGTACAACGATTAGTGGAGTATTAATTATTGATGAGGCAGCTTATATTCAAGACGTGTTACCTAATGGTGAAAATTTCTGGGGTAATGTCGTTATGCCTATCACAAAAGCTAGGAAACCACTTGTCGTTATGATTTCAACTCCTTGTGGAAAGTCTGGTTTCTTCTATGATTTCTATCTCAGAGCATTAAATAAGGAAGAAGGTACAGCATATTTGGTAAGAACGATATATGATGATGGATTAGTTACCAAGGAAGAGATAGAGGAAATTAAGAAATCCATTCCACCAAAGGCTTTTGAACAAGAATTTGAGTGCAAATTTCTAGATTCTTCTCTTACTTTTTTTGAAGGTTTTGAAAATTGTTTTGGTGATTATCCATATCATCAAGGAAAAGAGTGGTTGGGTGTTGATATTAGTGGAAATGGTGAAGATGAAACAATTGTTACCAAGATTAACACTGAAAACGAAGTACAACAGTACCTCATAACTGGTACTTTGGACACAAAATATAAGAAAATAGCCGATATTATTAATAAATCCAACGCTGTTGCTGTATATATGGAGAATAATGGTCTGGGTGCGCCAATAATCAACGAGGTAAAAAAGCTAGTTCAATATAAGAGCAAGATTTATGAATGGACAACAACAAATTCTAGCAAAGAAGAGATAATATCCAACTTAGCAGTAGCAATTGCAAATGTTGATATACACTTTAACAAGGAAGATACGGAACTGTTTAGCCAGTTTGGAACGTTCATAAGCAAGATAAGCAAAACAAAAAAGCTAACATTTGCAGCCCAAGACGGTAAGAAAGACGATAGAATAATGTCACTTGCTATAGCATTACAGTGCAAGAATGATTTCAAATATGTTGGAAAGAATAATAATAATTTTGTAGCAACTGGAATAAAAATATTTGCATAATATGGAGAAAGATATTATAAATTTAGGAGAAATAACGATACCTAATAGTTGGGATGAGATAACATTGAAACAATTCCAAGACATTGAACGTTATTATGGTGATACTGATAGAAAGTTTGACATTAGAGACGTGTTACATATCTTCACTGACAAGACAGTTGAAGAAATTGACCAATTGCCAATGGAGATAACTGAGATATTGATGAACAAGCTGATGTTCCTACAAGATAAGCCAAAGGAAGATGCACCATCAAATAAGGTTATTGTAGATGGTGAGGAATATATCATCAATGTTATGGAAAAGCTAAAGACTGGAGAATATATCTCCATTGATACCGTATTAAAGGCTGATAAGTATGATTATGCGTCAATTCTAGCCATAATATGTAGGAAGAAAGGAGAGATATATGATAGCAAGTTTGAGGCTGAATTATTTGAGAAGAGAAAGGAAATGTGGGAGAGGCAACCAATAATGAAGATAATGCCAACGATAGCTTTTTTTTTGAACTGCTACATAGTGTCCACAGTACCTTCCCAATTGTCTTTGGCTCTGGAGGAAGAACTAAACCACATTCAAAGGCATATAGAGACTTCTGTGAGAAATGGGGAACATACAAAACTATGGTTGAAATGGCAGATGAGAAAGTTGAAAAGATTGCGCAAATATATCAAGTCTATTTAACTGATTATTTTACATTCTTATCATATATGATAGAGAAGGGAGAAATGGAAGAGCAAGAGGATGCTTTTCAAGAAACATTGAGAAAAGCAAAGTCAAAGAATAGAAGGTAGGGTTATTCCTACCTTTTTTAATATGTTTATCTAAATGATTTTAATATGATAAAAGATTTAGTTGCAATATTCAGAGATATAGCATTACGTCACAAAGGGGTGAAGACGTTTCGATACCAAAATGATACGTACAACAATGCCCAGAATAACCACAATACCTATCAAGTATATGTTGATACGGTATCAATTCATCAATTGAATATAACTACAAATATATTCAGAAGTGAATTCCAGATGTATATATTATCCCAACCAGACGGAACAAGTGGAAACACCATTGAAGATGTTCAGACAAATGCCTTTACAATTGCTGTTGACATTCTAGGTTATATTGATAACAAGGATGAATTCAAGGGTGTGTTATCACTTTATGATTATTCAATTATGACTGTAAGCGAATATACTGATGATAACTCAGCTGGTGTTAAGCTATCAATTGTTCTAGCAATGCCATCACCACTTAATCTATGTGAACTTGATGAGAACTTCAATGATGAGCCTTATAGCGGAGATACTGACACTGAGATAACAATAAATGAGAATGAGGTTGGTGACATTGATTTGAAACCAATTCATTTGCCTAGAAATAGATATTGCTAATGGATATACAAAAAGCATTCATAGAGCTAGCCAATGAGGTTAAGAAGATACTTAAGAGAAGGATAAATCAATATGGCATCAATCCCAAGACTGGTACCAATACCCTTCAAGGTTCTGAGCTAGAGGGAAGCATCAATGTAACCACATTAGACAATGGCATAGCCTTGCAGATATATGATTATTGGGAGTATGTCAGTCTAGGTTGGAGACGAACACACAGATTCCCTAATACAATGGCTCAGTTCGTTGAAAACATTGATAGATGGGTATTGAGGAAGGGGATTAGATTAGGAAACCTCACACAATCTCAATTGGTATATCTCATCATCAAGAACATAATGGAGAAGGGATTAAGGGAAAGACCATTTATGGTATGGAACGAGGAAGGTGATTTAACGAAGATGATACCAGAATTGGAGGGATATATTGATAAATGGTTTGATGAGTTATTCAACGAGATAATGAAAGATACAGATAATTATTTTAACAGTTAAATAAGATGGAGATAACATATAACGCACAAACGGAAGATGATTTAAGGATTAATGATTACTTAACCTTTACAGAGATTCCAAACATATTGAAAGTTATACAGCCTATCACTGGTACAAAGTCAACCTTAGAGATTGATATTGAGGATGGTCTTCAATCCCTTGTAAGCGGTGATGGACAGTATTCAGTTACCGTATTGGGAGAGACCATTACAAACGTTATGAATCCAAAGGATGCAAAGAACAAGAGGTTTTTCATAAGTTCTGACGGTGATTCCACATCATTCAGTATGTGTCAAGCCTTTAGAAACTGTGGTAGTCTATCAGCTAACTTTACCATAACTCATAATGGCAGCACAGTACATTTTGCAGCAAAGACATTGGAAAACTTATTCAATGTTCCTAGGGTGGTTGATACGAACATTCCAGACAACTACTTTACTGCTAGCATTATGTACCCAAGATTCCCAGATAACCCAGATGATGAGAGTCAAGACTTCTTCAATGGCAAGATAATTGTTGATGTATTCAAAAACTCAACAGCAACAACCAACTATGTAACAACGTTGGAGAAGAACTATTATGGTAACGAATGTGCATTTGACGTGTCACCAGTTTTGGCAACAATCTCAGAATATGGCAAGACATATCCTTATTTCTTCAATATTGGATTAACAATTGGTGGTGGAATACAAGAAGGTGATTATAAACCTCTAGGAAAAGTAAGTGGAAACACAACCATTGGATATATGGCAAACCAGTCAGACAAATGGTTAGTTATCGATGGTGTCAAGATGTTGATGCATAACAGAAGAGAAGGACAAGATATAACAAGATATGTATACACCCCTATTATACCTTATTCAGTATTGATAGATGATAATAATAGAATTTGGAACTATACGGTATCATTGAAGGATTCAGCTTTCAATCAGTTCTGGTCTAGCGCATATACCGATTCAGCACAAACCTCTGGGTATATCCAAGAACGAGAGATATGGATTCCACAAGATGAGTTTAACAGCGCATATTACGTTGATATTACATTGGGTGATGATACATACCGTTTCAACATTATAAAGCCTCTAAAGGCTACAGAATACTATCAGAGAGTGCAATGGTACAATGAATATGGTGGCATCAGTTTCTTCGACTTCACTGGGGCTAGAACCGAAACTGACAATGTTGACATAAGCACCTATGAGAAGAATGTTTTTGACTACTATGATGAGAATACCAGATTTGAGAGAAAGAAGATATATAAGAATGATTATGAGAAAACTGTTAAGTTGACAAGTCACCTTATGGAAGAGAATGGTAGATGGATATTCAATTCACTGATGCGTTCAAAGAGAGTATGGACTTATGTCAATGGATATACCTATTACATCATTCCAACAGCCATTGAAGTGGCAGAAGATTCAAACTATAACAATATCTATAAAGCAACACTAACCTATAAATATTCAGATATTTAAAAATGATTTCAGATGTTCATTACATAGAATTATGGATTAACAAGCAGCTTATTGAGCTTGAAAGTCAAGACAGCCTTAATTTAAGGATTAACAATGTATTGTTTAACCCAACCAAGACAACGACAACACAAGCTGAATATAGCTATAGTTTCAATATTCCATCAACACCTAACAATGATAGAATTCTGGACTACGCAAACAACCTAGCGAAGACGAATAAGTTCAGAGCAAGATACCCAGCAGAGGTGTACGCTGATGGTGATTTGATATTCGATGGAAGCTTAACAATCCAAAAGTATTCAGCAAAAGACAAGGAATATACTTGTAATCTAGTTAACATCAAGATTAATACTCTAGATGAGATATTTGGTGATATGGTTCTAACTGATTTGAAATGGATGATACCTTTTGATGGTGCGCCAACCATTAATCAAGTCAATAATGAGAACTATATAACTCCATATTTCTTCCCATTGGTTAGTTATGGTGTATTCCAAAAGAACTATGTTACCAAGGATGAGGTGGGAGCAACCTATACACCAAAGCATACCATAGACAAATACAACAAATGGTGGATTGAATCATTCTATCCATCATTGAATGTCGTTGAGACAATGAAGAGAGCATTTGAGCAGAAGGGTTATACCGTAGCTGGTGATGCTTTCACAGACCCCAACATTTCATCCATCTTTGCAAGTTGCAATCTAGCCAATGAACAAGTGCCAATATACAACCTAGGCAATCCCAAGTTTGGAAAGGTTAGTCTAAGCACAGTATGGAATAACTATCAATCCTTCGATTCAACTAGCAGTGGTTTTGGTTATGGAAGATATGGCAGCACATTTGCCAATTCAACTGGTGGTGTTCCACAAGACCTTAAGTTTCCTTATGAGAGGATAAGACCAGCAGCAAATGCAACCAATGCTACCCAAGGTGAAGAGTTCAATTTTGACAGTGTATTGTTATGGAATCTATGCGACAGTACAAATAACAGTGCTGTAACAGTAGATGTCAAGGAAGATACTTATCTATATGAGCCAAATGAGAATGTGATTGTGATACCAGCAGATGGATGGTACAAGATTAGTTTATCAGCAACATCAGTATTAAGCGGTGCTGGAACCACTTTCTCTTCACCACAATGGACAAATACCTTCAAGTGCAATGATGAGTTTGGGAGAAGAGAAGTAAATGGCATAAGTAGAGATTTTAAGGATAGAACACCGTTTGAAATCCAATTGATAAGAAATTATGATGATAATGTTGAGTTAATCAAAGGAAAGAAAAATGTAGAATATGCTACTGGTTATCCCATCATCACCCAATATCGTTACAGTGGATGCTCATATGAGAGTGCTCTATACGATAACAAGAAAGAATGGTTAACTGATTGTCCACATCAAGACCCTTATGGCTCGACTAGCCCAACGAAGACTGAGGATATGGTAAGCCAAACCATTGCAGCAAGGAATGACTTATTGCTAGAGTGGGGAAATGGTGATGAATTCTATGACAATTCAACCAATCAAGGCACTACTGGAGGTGGCACGTTTGGAGGTAGTGGAATGGGAAGTGGAAGAGGAACTACCAGAGGTGGAACATATACCAATTCAAATGGCAATTTTGGAGGTTCTAGAAATGGATTAATTGGTGGTTATCGATATAATACACTTGGATTTATGCATAAGGATGGCCAGATAATGCCATATGACCAAGCTGTAAGTCCAGCATTCATATGTGGAATGTCAACAATGTCAGATGGTACAATATCAGTGATGAAAGATGGTCTATCTTGGTCAAAACTGACAACCATCAACAACGGTTCATTTGCAAATGTGCAAGGTATGGAGCTACATAATCCAAATTCAACACCAATTCAGACTGAATATTGCAAAAACACATACAAGGACAGTACTTTCAGCTTAACTGTTAGCAATAACAATATGTCTGGTTACATTCAATGTTGTGTTTATCTCAATAAGGATGATATATTGCAGTTGGTTGGTGTACAGAGGGATTATGATGGTCAAAAATACTCAGTTTCAGCAAAATGTGACTTGGAAATAACAGCTATTTCAGAGAGAAGCAAGGAAGAATTGAAAGCTGATGGCAATTGGGGTTATAATTCACCAACAGAGTTCCCAACACAGCTTAATTTGTTCAACTTCACCAATAAGGAAACAAAGGTTAGTGATTGGATAAGCAATATCCAAAAGGCATTCAACCTAGAATTGGTTATGGAAGCCAACCACATTGACATAAACACCAACAAAGGCATTAACAAAGGTGTTGCATATGCAATAGATATTGACGATAGAGTGAGTTCTGACGAGGCTGAAAGCGAATATATATCATATCCAAAGGAAATGTCAGTACAATATAGAATTGACACGTCTGAATGGGGATTTGAGCTAACAGTTCCGAAGGAACACATCAACGATGAAGATTGGGATAAATGGGGTGATAGTGGATATACGGTTATAAAGTTGAATGATGATACATATGAGACGGAAACCCAGAATACTCAGACACAATTTAGCTACACTTGGTATGACCATTTCTTGTACAAGGAGGTCTATGAGGATGGAACTGAGAACGAGAATTGGAGTGGTATGACGATAGCAATACCAGTCATATCAAAGGCTGAATATATGGCAGAGGGTTATGGCTATGATGAGGCAATGAAGAGGGATGGTTACTCAATGACCCAAAGATTTTGGTATAGAGACCAAGTTTCACAAGAGTACGTTTGGCTGTCCTCACAGCTTGCAGATGGTCGAAGGGAATACATTGACCTATCATATCCATTAAACGCTTGGAACGGCTTTAATTTAAGCTACAAGGACACTGAGAAGAGCATTGTTAGTGAATACTTCAACGTGTTACCAATGTTGAGTTCAAATTATGTAAATGTTGAATGTTATTTAACTCCACAAGAGTATAAGGACATCAAGGGTGGTGCAAAAATACATTTTGATGATGATTTGTATTATGTATCAGAACTAAGTGGCTATGACCCACAAGGAGGTAACACAACGAAACTAAAATTAATTAAACAAATATAGATATTATGGCTAATGTAAAAACATATCAACTAGTTATCAATGGTGTTAAAGAAAACATAGATGCTGTTGATGCCCTTAATAAACAATTAGATGCTCTAGAAGCGCGTATAAAGGCTCTAGACGGCAAAGGTGTTAAGGTTGGCTCTAGTGGTGGTGGCTCTCGCAGTGAATTGTCTGAGCAAGCTAAGTTGGAAGACCAGATTGCAAAGAACATTGAGAAGATAGCTGCTGCAAGAACAGAAGAGTATAAGGCTCTATTGATGCAGAAGCAAATTCTAAAGGAAATCAACAATGAGCAGAAGAGTGATGTAGCTGGACAAAGGTTAGATAGGGGTGGGTATGCCAATACTATGGCTGGACTTAAACAAGAGCTATATGACATAAAAGCTTTGATGCAGAATACTGACCTAGGTAGTGAAAAATTCAAGGATTTGACTGAAAGGGCTAACCAGTTAACTACAAAATTGAAAGAGATTGAACAGTCATATGGAGTCTACTCTCGTTCAGTTGGAAATTATGCCAATGGAGTCACTGAGGGTATCAAGAATGCAAAACAAGAGTTGAGGGAGTTAAAGACTGAGTTACAAAATCTTTCAGTTAAGAAGGATAGAGGTATAATAACTCCAGAGGAAGAGGAACGTTTAAAGTCAGTTACGAAAGAATATGCTCAATTAAAGTCTTCGGTTGAAGATGCTGGCAAGCCAATGGATGCTCTTATGGACACAATGCAGTCATTTGTTGCCATAGCATCAGCTAGTAAGGGTATTGCTGCGTTTTTTGGTCTAGATGGTGACAAGGTTGAGGAATCTTTAAAGAAATTAATGGCACTACAGAATGCTATGCAAGGTTTACAGACCATTCAGAAGCAAATGCAGACTGGTGAAGGTCTGGGCAAGTATTTCTCAAAGGCAAATACAGCAGTTGATAAGTTCGTTGCTGGAGTCACAAAAGCAAAGGTTGGTGTCAATGGTTTGGAGAAGACCACAAAGACTGCCACAATTGCTGTTAAGGGCTTTTCAACGGCATTAAAGGCTACTGGTATTGGTCTAGCCATATTCATTGGCTCTGAGATTATCAATGGTATAAGCAATATGATTGACCGTTTCAAAGAAGCAAAGAAAGCTGCAAAGGAATTTGGTGAAGAGCTATCAAAGATAAACGATAATGCAATGTCTGAGGGTATTGGTGCTAGTACTGAAATCGATGAATACATATCAAAGATTAAGACACTTAGCGGTGTAACCACCCAAGAAAAGAAGATAGTAGAAGAGCTTAATAACAAATATGGTGATACATTAGGCTATTATTATAAGATTGATGAATGGCTAGACACTCTTAACAAGAAGAGGGATGAATATGTAAAGCTGTTAGAGGCTGAGAAGAGGCTAGAAGAGCTTAGAACATTGAAGAATGCTGCTGAATTGAATAAAAGGAAAGCAGAACAAGAAAGGGCACAAGCAGCACTTAACTATGAGACCAATAAGGGTATAGATGCTTCATTAGAGTATGCTGCTGCACTAGAAAAAGAACAGCAAGCCACATATCAAGCTTCAATAGCATCAATCCAATACAAAGCTCAGTTGGTAATCCTTAACAAATTAAGGAGACTCCAAGCACAAGAAGCATCTGGAGCCACTCCATCTGCCAAGACAACATCATCTGATTCTAGGGTTAAGGCAGAAGAGAAGATTCAAGAGCTTGAAATGAAGCTAATGAAGGAAGGGTTGAGAAAGAAGTTAATCCAACTCGATGATGAGAGAAGAAAAACATTGGATAAAGTCAAAGGTACAGCCCAAGAGAAGCTTAGAATTGAACAGTTGTACAATGAACTAGCATTGAAGGAACTTAGGGATTATGTCGATAAAGCCCAGAAAGAGTATGACAATTTGGCAAAGAACATTGAGAATACAACAATTGATTTGAAAATATCAAATGTGAATAATCTCAAAGGTGATGTGTCACAGAAAATGGAAGAGAATCTATATAATACTAGTTCCATTTTGCTAGAATTTAGAAACATTGTAAAAGATGTTACTGAGGCTGGAGGTCATATAGGTGAAATAGATAGGTTTATTCTAGATGCGCAAAGAGAGTATTACGAAAAAGCCACAAAAGAACAGTTAAAGTACAATGAAAGTGTCCATCAATTAAGTTTATCTGAGGCAGAGTATAGATTATCAGCAGCAACAAAAGAGGCAGACGATGAACTACAAGTCTTCAATGATAAAATGCAAGAATACAAGGATGCATATGAAGCCCAAGAAGAGTTTATCAAAGAGAACGGCAAGAAGATGACTGATGACCAGTTAAAGGAGGCTAATAAGAGATATGACGAGCTTGTTGCTTTGTATTGGAGTTACTATCATAGTAGTGAAGATGCTGAAAAGAACCATAAGGAGAAAATAAGTCAGATTAATGAACAATATGATTTTGAGATTAATAAGATTGAATTTGAAAATCTAAAGGAAAGAAGTAGAATATATTCAAATTATTATGACAACGTAATCCAAGAATATGATATATTCTCAGATGAATTAAGAAAGAAAGTTACGGCATTGCCAGATGTGTTGCGCAATAGCACAACTGGATTCTTCAATATCAATGAACTTAGACAAAACTATAAAGTGTTAAGAAGTGAGTTTGTAAAACTTCAAATAGCCTTGGATGAGAATGTACAAGATTTGAATGAAAAATGGCACAAAGGATTCATATCTGATGAAGCTTATGAGAATACATATGAGAAGTTGGTGGATTTTGGTAGGTTATTTGGAGAGGAAATAAGCAACATCAACGATAAACTAGCAAACTCATTCACTGAATGGTGGCAAAACTACGACCAATATCTACAATTAGTAGGACAAGCCACAAACTCAATTCTAGGCTCATTGTCAGAGATTACTAGCAACCATTATGACAAGATGATTGATGAGCAAGAGAAGTATGTTGATAAGTTCAATGACCTATTGAACAAACAGAAGGAAAAGACACAAGAATACGCAAATGCTGTTAATGACATCGAAGGTGAACTATCCGATGCTAGAGGTGATAGAAGACAACAGTTGATAGACCAACTTAACGCTGAAATGGCAGCTCAGAGGGCTTCATTGGAACAAGAGAAGAGGATTGAGAAGGAGAAGGAAAAAGCTGAACATAGAAAAGAACAATTGGAGTATGACCAAGCCGTTGCAAGGAAGAAGATGGATGAGGCACAAGCCCTAATAAATGGTGTAATGGCAGCATCTATGGCAGCAGTTAACAGATGGCCCCTCCCAGCTTTACCGATGATAGCTTTGGCAACAGCAACGGCAGCAGCACAGTATGCAGCAGTAAGAAGTCAATACATTCCAAAACCTAGCACATATGCTGATGGTGGTGTCATTCAAGGAAATAGTCATAGGGATGGTGGTGTACCAGTTCTAGGTGGAAGAGCTGAGGTTGAAGGTGGCGAATTTATCACCAACAAGGTTACAACAGCCAACAACACTGACCTATTGCAGTTCATCAATTCAAAGAGGAAGAGAGTTGATATATCTGACCTAATAGATTTCTACAGCAGTGGAAAACCATCAAAGAATATCACTGGAATTCGTACCAAGTTTGCTGATGGAGGTCAATTGCCTTTGCTCAGAAATGACATATCAATGAATGATAGAATATTGGCAGCAATTGAAGACTACAGCAACAAACCAACAGTTGTTCAAGTCGTTGATATAATAGATAGAACGCAGAAATTGAACGAGGTTAAGGTGATAAGTGGTCTAGAAGTATAACCACACTTTTGCTATATTTTCTAAAGTTGGGCTAGTTGTCGCAGAAAGGCATACTAGCCCAACAATATGTTTAATAAAAAGATAAAAATGGAACAGAATGTTGAAAAGAAATGGAAGGAACTTTCAGTAAAAGATAAGATAAGCTATATAACAGCCATTGGTCTTATGGTCAGTGGCGTTATCCTAGCCTTTTTAAGTTTCTTCTTAAACCAATATGACATTGCCACTGGTGTCTTAATCTATATTGCACAGTGTTTCTTGATTGGTGGTGGACTCATAGGTGCTAGCGTTTATTTTAAATCAAAATGGTTGGAGTTTAACACAAATACCCAGAATAAAATGAAAGAAATAGAAAACCAAATTGTAGATAGAATAATTGAATATGACAGAGAGAAGTAATAATGGATGGAAATGGTGTTTATTATTTTTGTTAGTTTACACATTAGGTCTATATTTTTATAGTTCTTACAAAATTAGCAAGATTGAACCAGTAGAAATAGAGAAAATTGATACAATAACAGTCCGAGATACAGCATATATATCAACTAGAGATACATTCTACTTAACGAAACCAATACCAGAGTTAATTGAAGTTGTAAGAATTGATACTGTAAAGGAAAATACCCCATTAATTGTAGAAAATAAGACTTATAAAGACACAATATGCAACGAAAAAGACTCAATAATAGTCCAGAGTACTATTCAAGGTGTAAACGCAATGCTTCTATCAACCGAAGTAGACTGGAGAAAGCACACCGAAGTAATAACGAATACAATAACAACAGAGAAATATATCAAACCAAAGAAAATAAGGATAACACCACAATTAGGGGTTGGTTACGGTCTGCTTAACAAGCAAACTGACGTGTTTGTTGGAATTGGTTTGAGCTACAATTTTTAAAAATGGATATAAGTGTATATAAAAACCCATATAATAACCAGTATGTTGCTCCGAGGGGCTGTGCTTTTTATCTTAATGGTGAGTATCAAGGTAGAATTATATGGCGCAGTGACATCAAAGGCTATTACATTGACAAAGACAAAGAGTAAAATGGCTGATTATAAGAAATTAATACCAATTATAAAGCAATGGGAGGGTGGATATGTCAATCATCCTCTAGACAAAGGAGGTTGCACAAATAGCGGAGTCACAATATCTACCTATCGTAGTTATTATGGCAAAAAGCAAACGTGTGACAACTTAAAGAAGATGACAGATTACCAATGGGAGGTGATATTTAAGAATTCCTATTGGAATAGATGGCTTGCAGACAAAATAAACAGTCAAGCAATAGCAAATCTTGTAGTTGATTGGGTTTGGGGCAGTGGTGTATGGGGAATTAAGTACCCTCAACAAGTCCTAGGAGTCGTTGCTGATGGCATAGTGGGCAAGAAAACGCTAGCAGCTATAAATGACTACCCCAACCAAAAAGAACTGTTTCTTAAGCTCTGGAATAGACGTAAAGCTCATTTTGAAGCAATAGTTAAGCGCAATCCAAGTCAGAAAGTATTCTTAAAGGGCTGGATGAATCGTCTTAACAGCTTCAAATGGTATGAAGGATAAAGCACCGTTTGCATAAAAAGGAATTTCGCATTGTAAATGGACTGTATAAAGGCTAGGATAGGCGAATATCCTAGCCAATTTGTTTATAACTGTATGTTTATTAAAATGTTTGTACATATGAAGAAGAAATTGAAGAAATATAAGGTCGGAATGGACTCAGAGACTTATGCAATTTCATTGGTAGAATCACCAGCCATTGAAGAGGAATTGGTTGCATTGGAGAAGCAAGAACCGATTAAGATTCAATTGGCAAATGAGGAAAAGCATATGGTCTATTCAGCAGTGTTGATTCCAGACAAACCCATCTATAGAAGGAATGCTGATGGGGATGAATATTACCTTGAATTCTCAAAGGAAAGCATCGAGAAGATGTCACAAGAGTTTATGAAGGAATATAGACAAGCAGAGATAACGGTTGACCATATGGATATAGCTCCAGAAGTAACAGTTGTTGAGAGTTGGATTAAGGCTGACTTGTATAAAGATAAATCAGTGGCATTGGGATTGAATGAAGAGTTGCCAGTGGGTACTTGGTTTAGCGGAATGAAGGTAAACAATGTTGATGTATGGGAGCGTATCAAGGCTGGTGAATTAAGAGGATTCTCAGTTGAGAGTATGGTATCATTGGAAGAATTTAATAATCAAGAAAATAACGAAAATATGGAAATTGAGACAAACGAAATGTTCTGGACAAAACTTAAGAACGTGTTTAATGAAATCCTCACAGCAGTATCATTGAAGAGGGATGAGGACGTTGATGTTGATACATCAGAAGCATCAAAAATTACTCCAATTGAAGAGAAATTGGAAGAGACTCCAACAGTAGAACCTACAGAGGTGGTAGAGCCTACTCCAGAGCCTCAGAATGAGCCAAAAGTGGAAGAGCCTACGGTTACCACAGAAGAACCAAAAGAAGAGGTTGTAGAGGCTCCTGACGAGCCAAAGCCAAATCCGTTGGAAGAGTTGGTTAAGAGTTTGAAGGATGAGGTTGATGCATTAAGGAAGATGAACAGTTCATTGGATAAGAAGGTTAAGGAAATGTCAAAGCAACCTTCGGCACAACCAGTGAATACGAATGCAAAACCAACAGTTTCGACTGGAGTTGACGGTTCTGCATATCAGAACTGGAGGGAAACTATGAGAGGCTATTTAGGCTAAGAGATAAATGCTAGATTAGGATTCTAACTCCTTTTCTAGCATTTTTAATTGCATTTCTTTCATAAATTCCTCATATGGTTTAGTTCCTCTTTTCTTATTACATTCTTCACAACAACAAACAACGTTATCTGGGGTGTGTGGTTTTGAGTTGTCGATTCTATCACATCCTAGTTTTCTCCAATCAGTTTCACCACAATATATGCAACGACCATTGAATATATTTTCAATCATCCACTCTGGAGTTATTGTACATTCACCTCTATTATATTTATTATCATTAAATTTGTATGAATTTATTAGATTAACAGCTCTACCATATTTTGTTTTATAATATGTTTCATTCCTATTTTTTGTGTATTCTGGGTTTTTTTCTCTCCAATGTTTAAAATAGTCAACATTTGCCTCTCTCCATCGTTTACTAGTTTCAAGCACTTTAAGTGTGTTATCATTATAATATTTTTTATGCCGTAGTTTTTCTTTTTCCTTATTTTCTTCTCTTCGTTTCTTGTCATATTCAGCTTTCTTTTCTTTATTTTTTTCTCTCCAAGCTTTTTGTCTAGCTTTTATTTCTTCGTCAGTATACACTTTATTTCTTCCCATATTTATTTTCTTTTTTGAGCAAAGATATATAAAAAAAATGAGAAACACAAATGCCTGATAGACAAATTTTTATATGTGTATGTTTATTACAAAACCTACATACTTTATCAATATAAAATGATGTATGTTTAAGTAAAATAATTTGAATAAAATAATAATAAAACTAAACTATATTAATTATGGCTAATAATTTCATAGATTTAAGCGCAATTAACTATTGCGGAAAAGAGGCACAAGAAATCTTTTCCAGAGATATATACAGTATGGACTTGCGTAACGCTGGAATTACCTATATGGATAATGTTAAAGGCAAGATGAAGATGTATTCTGGTGAGATTGGTGATGCTTGGCAGCTTTACACTTGTCCTTTCACTCCTAGCGGAGCAGCTTCATTAGCAGAAGCTTACATTGAACCAGCAGCTATCAAGGTTAACCAAGAGAACTGTTATGACACATTCTGGAACACATTCCTAGTTGAGCAGACTGAAATCTCATTAAGGGGTGGAATTCCAGCTAAATTTGGCGAATGGTATTTCGGCAAGTTGAGAGCGAAGATGGCTAGAGAGTATCAAGAGATTTTCTGGCAAGGTGACACTGGTCGTACCGCTACCACAAAGACCTATCTTAAGGCTGTAGACGGTGTTGAGACTCAGCTTGCAGCTAACAGTGGTGTTACCACTGGTGCTACTAGTGCATTTACCGTTGACAATATCTTGGCACAAGTCGAGGATGCTATCAACAGTGCAATGACAATTGCAGCTAATGGTGAGTATGCAACTGACAATCTTAAGGTTTTGATGAACTACTCAGATGTTCAGCTTTTGAAGATGGCTCTTGGTAAGCTTTGCTGCCCAAACAATCAGTCAATCTTTAGCAACTATGCAATGGGTCCAGACGGTGGTGTGATAATCTTTGGAATTCCAGTGATTTCTACCTTACAGTCTAGAAATACCATCATAGTTGGAGACCCAAGGAACTTGGTTCTTGGTTATGACACCTTTGACAGTCACTTGGAGTACAAGCTTATTGATATGCGTAACTCAACTGGTGACAATATGTTCAGAGTTTTGGCTATCAGCAACATTGCTGTTGGTATAATCTTCCCAGAGGGATTTGTATTCTTGCATTAATTTGTCTCAATATATAATCCTAATGTAACTAGAGGGTGGTAGATAATACGGTCTACCACCTTATGAAAAACAAAATAGAAAATAATAAAAAATAAAATAAACTATAATATTATGGCTAATTGTCTTTTAAATAGAAACTTGCTTCGTTCTACAAACTGTGCATATCAACTTCCAGAGATTGTTGATATTTACTTGGTGAACAAGGAGGAATTGGAGAGTGCTCATACAACTGCTGACACTGCTGGTTGTGAGTCCATCACTGCAATTACCTTGACAAGTGGTTCATCTGCATATCATATAGAACCAGCAAAAAATAGCGCATCCTTCGAAGATGTTCTAGTTGTTACAGATGCTGGAACCAAATATCGTACCGCTTCAATTACATTTAATATTAGTGGTGCTTATGATGGCTGTCAGCACAGTGCACTAGACAGTCTTGCATTAGGTCGTTATTTCGTTGTAGTTAAGACTGCTGACGGTGCATATATCGGCTTTGGTAGACTTGCTCCATTAGAGGCTGAGACCGCAACCATAGCTGGTGGTTCAGACAACAACGGACTCCAGATTGTCCTTAGTGGCAACCAAGCAGAGAGTGGACTTCCACTTACAGAGGATGCTATTACACAGTTACTTGGTTATGTAGCTGCTTAATGATAAATAAGATTACAAATAAAAAAGAGGATGATTTAATTTTCATCCTCTTTTTTTGCTTTCTTCTTAATCGGCTTGTCTTCTTTTTCTTCTTCGTATTCTCCCATTAACGTTTTCCTAACATTCCAAGTTCCATAGACTTTCTCAGCCTCTACAAGCCATATTTTTCCATTTTCTCTAATAACTTTTCCCATAAAATTGTATGTTTATTATAAATTATTAATCTCTTTTTATAAAACATATTTAATTAATAAAAAATGAGTGTATCAAATTATATACCTAACGCGTGTTTGTACAGAATAGATAAATTGGATGATGTTGTTTATCTAATTCCAGAGCAAACACTTCGTAACATAAAAATCGACAATGGTGAGGCTTATATTGAGAATATCCAATATCAGCCATTGGTGTTCAATTGTTATGACATAAGTCTGGAAGATACTGAATCTCTAGATGAACGTTATGAGTTTTCGCATACATTGAAATTCTCAATTAATGGTTATGTGAACCATAATGATTTCAATGGAAACTACTATGCAATTGTCAAGTCAATGGACAATGAATATTGGCTAGTTAATCCAAAGTTCCCTTGTAAGGTAACATATACCTACACACTAGGCTATAACGATTCTCACACTGATTTTACCTTAAGTACTATCAGCAACCATCCAACATTGAGGATAAGGAATATGAATCAAGTCAGACCTTATCCTTGCAGTGGTTATACCCTTGATGGTTTTGACCAACTCCTTCTTAACGAGAAGGATTATTCAGCTAGATATGGTAATTATGTTCGCTATACCAATTCTGGGTTCTCTGAGGTTCGTTATGACAAGAAAAGTGCAACATTTACTGAGGAATTTGACGGTACTAATGTAAGCCATACAATCCAATTTAACATCAAATTTGACGATTACAAGGATAGTTGGCACTATAACCTTCTAGAATTCACAGATAACCTATATTCGGCTGTTATAAAGACAAGTGGCAAGGAATATGTGTTATGTGGTTTTGGGTTTGGGTTGCAACCATCATATACCGTTACTAGTAATGGTGAGGTTTCAACTCCAGACCATATACAGATTGTACTTAAGGATTCGCACAACAATGGTGATTTGATTACCTTCATAACTGGAGGTACAATCTCTCCTATAACTGGTCAAACAACCTTCCAATTCACCACTGACTATGATGGTTGGGAGTGTGTGGGTGATGGTGTTGCAAAATATCTCCTTCAAAAGGAGTATGATGCCTTTGGTAATCCTACTGGACGTTACAAGTGTCTACAAGGATATGAGGAACAGTTTTCATACCTCAACCTTGCTGGTACTTTTGACGAGATTGAGACATTTGACCAACCATTATGTAAAATTAAACAGTGTAATCTATATACAAGCTTGTTAAGTCCATTGAATGTATATGCTCAACAATGTACAAGATTCCATATAAAGGCTGATTCTGATTGGAGATTGGTTAATACAGCATCATTCCTACAGTTCTCACCCACAAGTGGAGAAGCTAATGTTGAATACACCGTTGATATGTGCAATAGCAGAGCTATAGATGCAGCAAGCATATCATCAGCCTTTACCATCCAATATTGTGATACTGCTACAACATATAATGTGAATATATTCCCTAGAAACGCGTGTTTCTACAATGGTGATGAGAGAACGATAACAAGTGATGGACAATATGTAATATTCCCAACTCAATGTTGTACAAAGGAAGCAACTGAATACAGTGGTGACACGTTGACTGATATTCAGTTAATGCAGACTTATATCAAGATATATGTTCCTCAGAATACTACTGAGACTCCAAGGACATTTGTTGTTACTGTGACCCTTTGCAATGGTGATACAGCAACTTTGATAATACATCAAGGCAATGGTTTCTACAGATGGGTAACTGAAAGTACAACTTGTGTTGGCACTCAGAAATGTGATGTCCAGAGAATGTACAGTGGTACAACCAGTGGTGATATAAATACAAGAACTGAGGTTTTAAGAACTACAAACTGTGTTGAAAGTACTGATTGTAGCGGTTCAGAAAAAAGATGGGTTGTTACTGAGGAAACTGTTTGTTACAATGGTAGAAAGTATGTTGTAGAGGCTGAACAAGTTAAACCATCAGCAGATTCACCTTGGATTGATACTGGACAGACAAGAAGAGGCTCAGAAACGAGTGACAGCCCAGCAGAATGCCAAGAAATTGTATATGAATACAGATGGGTTACAGCAGAAACTACCACTTGTGTTGGATATGACAAATACCAACAATATAAAAAGCAGCAAAGGATAAGCGGAAGCTCAGATGCTTGGGTAGATGTTGTTCCTACCACATATAGCTATAATGGCGAAGGAACAATGACACCAATATTGGTAGAAAGTGCTAGTACTGACTGTGGCTACGTTCCACCGACTGAGCCTCAATATAAATGGGTAAGGATGGATATTACAACGGATTATATATGTGATGAATGTCCAACACCTCAGTATAGGACTCTTACAACAGCTACCACTTGCGTTGGGGTTGATAAATATGAGTTAGATGAATACCAAGTATCTTACGATTCTGGAACTACTTGGACAACTACAGCAACATCAGCAACAACATTGATTGAAGCAAATAGTACTGATTGCGGCTACAGTGCTAGGACATTGACAACTGGTTGGACTTGTCAAGGATATGATAAATATGGGAAGGCTGAATATCAAGTAAGCTATGATAGTGGTGTTACTTGGACAACTACAGCTACTGGGGTGACAACACTCATAGAAGCAAATTCTAGTGATTGTGGATATATTCCTCCGCTACTAGATTTAAAATTCTATGCAACATATTCTGATAACACAAGCTATTCAGCAGAATGCGAATCTGAAACTGGTTTGACATATGCAGATGTAACTCCAAACGGATATGTGCGTTCAGCAATGACATCAGCAGTTATAGGTGATTGTATTAGTGGTCTAAATTATTATAATTATAGCAGCATCTCTGGTAATGTCACTTCTGGTACTTTCCAACGATGTACTAGTCTTACTAGTGCAACAATATCAAATAGTGTTAAAACAATTGGTGAATATGCATTTAATTCTTGTAGTGGGCTTACTAGAATAAATAGCGATACTGACGGTGTATTTAATATACCAGAAGGTGTTCTCTCAATTAGAATGTATGCTTTTGCACATTGTCCAATGTTGAAACATATAGTATTTCCGAGTACTGTAACTTATATGGAAGTTGGAACTGTATCATATTCTAACAATATTGAGTCTATAACAATTTTAGCTACAACTCCTCCGAATACTGATAGTTGGGAAGCTCCTCTTGGGGTGAATCGTACAATTTATGTTCCGAGTGGAAGTGTACAAGCATATAAAACTGCAAAAGGTTGGAGTGGTTATAGTAGCTATATCCAAGCAATACCTAATTCATAAATAACAAAAATATGGCAAAAACTTGTAAATATTACAAAGAAAGACGTTATGTCAGTTATGACAGTGGTCAAACTTGGTCACCTTTAAATGAATATAGGAAAGGTGAACTATATGAGACTGACAGTGCTGATTGTGGCTATATTGTACAATATAGATGGCAAGTGGTAAGTGGATATACTTGTGTCGGTTGTACTAAATATCAGAAGACTCAGAAGTTTCAATCTACTGATGGAGGCCAGACTTGGGTGGCTGTTGTTCCATCTGAATACAGCACTGGTCAAGTCATCGAACAAGGAAGTGTTGACTGTGGTTGTTCAACACAGTATAGATGGGTTGTTGTAAGTGGAGAATACATATGCATAGGTACAACCAAGTACTATAAGGAAAAGAAGCAAGTTAGCTATGACAATGGTGTTACTTGGAGTGATGTGGTTCCAGAAGAGACAAGAGCGAATGGCATAATTGAAGAAGATTCTCCAGATTGTGGAGGTCAACAGCCAATTGAACGTTGGGTTGACGGTACAATGTGTGATAGTTGTGTACCTTATAAAGTTACAAGCTTTACAACTGGTGGAACGAACGTAAGTGTTACTTGTAACACGTCAACAACTCTAACTTCTAGTGAGATTACAAATAGAACAGCACTTTCATCTTCTACAATTGGTAGTTGTGTAAATGTGATAGGCGATAGTGCATACGGTGGTTGTACAGCTTTGTCAAATGTGAGAATACCTTCTACAGTTAGTTCAATAGGTACTAGTGCTTTCTATAACTGTAGTGGATTGTTGGATGCAAGCATACCAGACAGTGTTACATCGATAGGTGACTATGCTTTCAGTGGTTGCACGCAATTGTCTATGATTAATCTTCCAAACTACCTTCAATCGTTGGGTGTTGCAGCATTTAGGGATTCACTTAATTTCAGTACAATCAACATTCCTAGGACATTAACATATATACCAGACCAATGTTTCTATAATTGTGATGGATTGTCAGATATAGAGCTACCAAGTACTATAACGAGTATAGGAGCTAGTGCATTTACAAATTGTAGTGGTTTATATAACCTTACATTATATTCAACAACACCTCCAACTTTAGGAACAAACGCATTATATAATACAAACTCAAATATGAGGATATTCGTTCCATCAGCATCAGTTAACGTGTATAAAACTGCAAGTGGATGGAGCAATTATGCAAGTAAGATTCAAGCAATAACAAGTTAAAATATAAGATATGGCTCAATGTAAATATGCAATGAGAGAACACCAGATAAGCTATGATGATGGTTTTTCTTGGGTTTCTCTTGAAGTAATAAAAGGTGATTTGATAGAGTATCAAAGTGCTGATTGTCCAGACAGTGGTTCTGAGATAACCAAATGGGTTGACCTAGATGGTGATTACATTTGTGAGGACAATAGAAAGTACAAGAAGCAAGTGCTATATGTCTCGTATGATGGTGGTGCAACTTGGTACATATACTATCCAACTATATATCAAAAAGGTGAATATGTCGGAATTGATGAAGAGTTTTGCAATAATAAGTTTGAAGGACATTATGAAAGTGCAGCTACAGTTCATCTTATAGACCCAATTAAAATTGTTAAATGTAATGGCAATCCAACATTAACTTCTGGGGAAACAACCTATTATGTTAGAAACTATGGGTTAGTATCAGCAAAAATTGGAAACTGTGTAACAACAATAGGTAATGGGGCATTTTCTAACTATAATAGACTTTCAGCAATAACGATACCTAGCGGAATAACATATATCGATGATTATGCATTCAACGGTTGTAGTGGTCTTCAAGGTATATTATTTGAACCATTTGTACCTCCACTGTTGGGAAACTATATATTTAACAACACAAATAACTGTAATTTTTATGTTCATTGTGACAGAGTTGAAGATTATAAATCAGCAACTGACTGGGCTTCATATGCTAGTAGAATACAGCCATATGAAGATTGCTCCAATGTTCAATATAGATGGGTGGTTAATGGTTATGTATGTGATGGTTCTAATAAATATGAAAAAAAATTACAACAAGTTTCATATGACAGTGGTGTAACTTGGTATTATACTTATAGAGCTATGGAGGGTAATTTGATTGAGAGTGGTTCAAGTGATTGTGGATATGAAAACCAGTATTTGACGTTAATACCAGTCAGTGCTGATACAACGTTTAAGTTTAGTAGAAGCACTATCTATTATTCTCTTGATTATGGTACTACTTGGATTAATTTACCATCGGATAAAACAACTCTTATTGTAAAGGCTAGTGAAAAAATAATGTTTAAAGCTAACGAGTTAACTACTAGTTCAAGTTATGGAAGTGGTACATTTTCAGCATCATCAGAGTTCAATGTTGAGGGTAATGTAATGTCTTTGATATATGGAGATAACTTCGTTGGTCAGACAAGTTTGAGTGGAAGGAATAGTGTCTTTATAACTTTGTTTAAAAACTCCAAGGTTGTAAATGCTGAGAATATGATATTACCAGCAACGTCAATTACAAACAATTGCTATAATCATATGTTTGATGGGTGTTCATCATTAATAAAAGCACCAAAGGAGTTGCCAGCCACAAGTTTACCAATGGGATGCTATTGGGCTATGTTCCAAGGTTGTACTAGTTTAACTACAGCACCAACGGCAATACACGCAACATCACTAGGGTATGGTAGTTGTTTGGAAATGTTCAAAGGTTGTACCTCATTGACAACAGCACCTTCTTTGATTGGTGATAATAACGCAACAGTAGAATCTGCTGCTTGTATGTATATGTTCTCTGCTTGTAGTAACTTACAAACAGCACCAGAAATATTAGCTTCAACTTTGGGAAATGACTGCTATTATTATATGTTCCAAGGTTGTACGGCATTGACAACAGCACCATCAGTATTACCAGCAACAAGAGTGGCATATGGTTCTTATGAACAAATGTTCAGAAATTGTACAAGTCTAACAACCCCACCTTCATCTATTGGTACTTCTAGCACAACAATGGCAGAAAGATGTTGTATTTGGATGTTTGATGGTTGTACTAGTTTGAAGACAGCACCACAGCTACCAGCTATGACATTGGCAGAAAGTTGTTATATGTATATGTTCACAAATTGTACTAGTTTGAAGACAGCACCAGTATTACCAGCTAAAAAATTAGAACAATATTGTTATAATACTATGTTCACTGGTTGTACTAACCTAAATACTGTAACTTGTCTTGCAACTAGTATAGGATATAATTCTACTCAGTATTGGCTATATCATACCGCAGCAAATGGTACATTCACAAAAGCTTGTAATATGAATAGTTGGACAAGTGGTATTAGTGGAATTCCTAGTGGATGGACAGTTAATAACATTTATTCAGATACAAGAGAGGTATTAGTAAGTGGTGGTTATATTTGCGAAAGTGGTAATAAATATGAAAAGTATTCAGTCCAAGGTTTATGTAATGGTACTTGGCAAGATAGCGGAGCTTTTGTAAAAGGTGATTTAATTGAGAGTGGTTCAAGTGATTGCGATTTGAAGAAACAGTATTTGACATTCACACCACTTAGTTCTGATACTACATTCCAATTCTCTAGGAGTGGACTTTCATACAGTATAGATAATGGTTCAACTTGGTCAGCTTTGGCTGCAAACACAAATACACCATCAGTAGCTGCTAATAGTAAGATTCTATTCAAAGGAGATAATATTCCTATTTTAAATATAGGTACTTTTAGTAGCAGTGACAAGTTCAATGTTGATGGTAATATAATGTCTTTGATATATGGTGATAATTTCAGTGGTCAAACAAGTTTAAGCGGTAGAAATTATGTGTTTAGGGGGTTGTTCAGTGGTTCTAGCGTTTGTGATGCTGAAAATATAGTGTTACCAGCAACGACATTGGCAGAACAGTGTTATTCTAGAATGTTTAGTGGGTGTACAAATTTAACAACAGCACCTTCCTCAATAGGTGATTCTAGTACTACAATGGCACAAGATGCTTGTGGCTATATGTTCGAAGGTTGTAGTGGTTTGCAGACAGCACCTCAGTTACCAGCAACGACATTGGCTAGTGGTTGTTATAGGTATATGTTCAGTGGTTGTACTGCATTGACAGTAGCACCAGAATTACCAGCAACAACGTTGGCATACAGTTGCTATTATTACATGTTCCGAAATTGTACTAGCTTAAATCAAATTAAGTGTCTAGCAACTGATATTTCAGCTTCGTATTGTACATATGGTTGGGTCGGAAATGTGTCCTCATCTGGAACATTCACAAAGGCAGCATCAATGACATCTTGGGGTAGTGGAAATAGTGGAATACCTACCAATTGGACTGTACAAGATGCAACTTAATATAATTTGCGTGTCACAATAAGTGACACGCTTATTAATATAATATGTTTATCTAAATAATCGATTAATTTATAAAGAAATGGCTTGCAATTGTAACGAACAAGGAAATACTTACCATTTGAACTTAGGGTGCTGCACTCCTATTGTCGCAAATGCCAATGCATATTACACAAAGTCCGAAATTGATGAAAAATTGGAAGATATAATAGAAAGTGGCTGCTGCATCACTCCAGAAGAGGTTGATGATAAAATCAGTGCTGCTACAAGTGGATATGCCACCGAACAATGGGTATTGGATAAACATTACATCACTGGTGTTGACCTCTCTGATTATGTTACCGATGCTGAATTGTCATCGTACACTTATAATAAACAAGAGATAGATGATATGTTGGATGATATGGCAACAATGACTTGGGTATTGAACAAGAACTATGTTACCAACTCAGAGCTTATCCAATATATAACCAACCTACAAAACCAAATCACATCACTACAAAATGCTATAAGTGGTTGTTGTGGAGGTGGTGGTAGTGCTGAGACCATCTACAGATGGGTAACTTTGACTGGAGATAATGATTATCTTTGCAGTGGAACTACCAAATATACCAAAGAGAAGAAACAACAATCAAGTGATAATGGTGTTACTTGGAATGATGTTGTGCCATCTGAAACAAGAATGGGTAGTACAGTACTAGAGGTTAACTCAACTGATTGTGGTTATGCTCCAAATTATAAGTTCAGAGGTGTTTTATTGAACAATAATACCAAAGAGGTTGTCTGCAACAGTTCATCAACATTAAGTTCTGGTGAAACTTATACTAATAATGCTTATACATCTATTGAGATAGGAAGTTGTGTTGAAACGATTGGTGAAGTTGCTTTAAGGAATCAAGCATTTATAACTGGTAATTTAGTATTACCTAGTTCTATCAAAACAATAGAAAAAGACGCATTCACAAATTGTAGTAGATTGACTAGTATTACATTAAATGAAGGTTTGGAGACTCTTGGAGAAGGAGTATTTAAAAGCTGCACTGCATTAACCTCAATAAACATTCCAAACAGTGTTAAAACAATAGGTGAACAAGCCTTTTATTTGGATAGACCTACCACAGTGACAATTGGAAGTGGTATAACATCTATTGGTCTAGGTGCTTTTGAAACTACTACAGAATACGCGCAAAATAGAGAATACGTTAAAATATTAGCAACAACTCCACCAACTCTTGATGATGCTTCGGTTGGTTCGTTCACTTTCAATGGCTCATATCCAATATATGTTCCAGCAGCATCAGTTAACGCATATAAATCAGCTTGGAGTGGATATGCAAGCAGAATACAAGCAATACAATAACAATATAAATAACAATAAATGAATTATGATTTGTCCAGACAAACAATTAGATATGTGGGAATATTGCGATAACTCAGTTATCCTTGCAAATGCGGATTGGTACTATACCAAGCAGCAGACAGAGGAATTGATTGATTCCGTCTCTGGTATGAATCCAACTGAGGTGCAAGATATGATTAACCGTTCCATCCATTCCAAAGCTGACAAGACATATGTGGATGAACAAGATGCTGAATTATCCAATAGCATTAGAGCCATTAATTCAAATATGGCACAGCGTTATACAAAGACTGAGACAAACAACCTTTTGGATATGAAGGTTGATAAATCGACATATAGCGCATATACAGCCACAACCAATGAAGCCATAAATAACAAACAAGACCAACTTATCTCTGGTACTAATATTCGTACAATCAACGGAGAAAGCATTTTAGGCTCTGGAGACCTCGTTATTCAAGGTGGAGGTGATATTACAAGCGGAGAGGTACAAACGATGATTGACGAGGCTGTAAGTGGCAAACAAGACACACTTATTGCTGGGGATAACATTACCATCGTTAATAATGTTATCTCTTCAACAGCCTCTGGTGATGTTACAAGTGCACAAGTTGAAACAATGATAGCCACATCTATAAGTGGTAAAGCTGATACAACTGCCGTAACACAAGATATTGCTACGGCTACTGCTGATATGGCAACTCAAACTTGGGTACAGAACCAAGGTTATTTGACGGAACACCAGAGCTTATCAGCATACAGTACAACTGATGAAATGAATCAAGCCATAAGTGCTGCAACGGATGATATGGCAACTCAAACTTGGGTTGGTAATCAAGGTTATATAACTGGTGTTGACCTCTCAAATTATGCAACATTGCAAGATATTCCAACATCAAATAGTGCCCTTACCAACGATGCTGGATATATTACATCTGCTGCTCTCAATGGATATGCAACCGAGGATTATGTAACAGCAGCTACTGATGATATGGCTACTGAAACTTGGGTTAATCAGCAAGGGTTCTTAACTGAGCATCAATCCCTATCTGCATATTCAACAACACAAGAAATGAATGAGGCTATAAGTGCTTCTACTAGTGGTAAAGTTGATACCACAGCATATACAGCATATACAGCAGCTACAGATACAGCATTACAAGGAAAACAAGATACCTTAACTGCTGGTACTAATATCGTTATCAGTGGAAATGTCATATCTGCCGAAGGTGGAAATGAAGTTGTTGAGTTAACACAAGCTGAGTACGATGCTTTGGTAAGTGGTGGAACTGTTGACCCTACTGTGTTCTATGTCATAAGTGATGCAGAGGCAGTTGATATGGCAGATTATGTCAAGACATCAGCATTCACACAAGCTATGTCTGGAAAACAAGACACACTCATTGCTGGAAGTGGCATCAGCATTGATTCTTCAAATACAATTGCTTGTACTGTAGAGGGAAAGACCTATACAGCTGGTAATGGTATCTCCATCAGCACAGCAAATTCAATATCACTTGGTGTAGCAATTACTGGTGTTTCGACCTCTTCTTTGATGTTAAATGGAAGTCACAGTAATAATAACAAAGGTTTTTGTACCATTGCTGGTGCCAATAATGAAGCAAAAAACACCTATGAGTTTGTAGGTGGTGGTCGATATAGCTATTCAACAAGTGGTAGTACAAGCTTTGGTCATTCTGGAAATACTCTATTCTCAGTAGGAAATGGTGAGAGTGTTGGTTATAGACACAATGCTATCAGTTTAAGGCAAAGCGGTGATTTGTATGTTGTAGATGTGGATAACACCACTTATTCCGACTACTATCGAAAGCCGATGAAGAGGTTGCAAGACTACATTCAGTTTAAGATTGTAAAGCTTACCCAAGATGCTTATGACGCTCTTGTATCTGGAGGTACTGTTGACCCTAATACAATTTATTACATAGTTGAACAATGAGTACAAAGATAGGAAATTTAGATTTAGTAGGAGTTAGATTTGGCAGTGATGAGGTCACTGCCATCTATGCTGGTACTGACCTTGTTTATTCTTCATATAACTATAAAGAGAAATATCTCACACTTGTACCAACAACCGCTTCGTCAACATTCCAATTCTCAAATGCTGGGCTTTCATACAGCCTTGATAGTGGTTCAACTTGGACAGCTTTGGAAGCAAGTACAGACACGCCATCAGTAGGGGTAGGGGATAAGATAATGTTTAAAGGTA